>ERZ808035.191-NODE-191-length-69427-cov-13.466042_pt1 | contig 69427 bp, 55 predicted proteins | sample MGYA00380189_ERZ808035 | MGnify/ENA primary metagenome ERZ808035 (study PRJEB31490, sample SAMN06133407) | mouse gut metagenome | isolation source: M5_1 | host: mice | place: China: Chengdu | collected 2015-05 ... | reverse complement strand
GATTCGCTAGCTCAGCAGGTAGAGCACAACACTTTTAATGTTGGGGTCCTGGGTTCGAGCCCCAGGCGGATCACTGAAAGACAAGTCAAAACAAGACTTAAAGAAGACAACTCCTACAATATCAAGGTATTGCAGGAGTTTTTTCTTTGTATATGTCCGTGACCAAAGACACCAAAAGGTCACGAAAAGACACACTTCTATGACCAATTCGTGACCAATACAAAAGCATGGAAAAATAGGTCACGGAATGTCCCAAAATGGCTAACCTCTGTCCACATTTGTCTACCCTGCAAATATCTCATTTACAATCAATAAAATTAATTTTGCAACCAAAAAAAATGAGATTATGAGGACTACTTTCAAGCTCCTATTTTTCGTTAAGCGAAATGCAGCGAAGAAGAACGGTAATGCACCAATTATCGCGCGTATCACCATCGACCAAATTGTGTCGCAGTTCAACACACAAATGGAAATAAACCCTGCCAACTGGAATGTAAGTACAGGAAAGGCTTCCGGCAGAAGTGCAGAAGCCGCAAGTATTAATTCAATGTTAGACAGCATCCGCAGTACCGTACACCAACATTACCATACTCTATTGGAGCAAGACGGTTATGTGACCTCTGAACGGGTAAAAAATGCCTTTTTAGGTAAGATTGAACGGGGTAAAACCTTAATTGAGTTCTTTGAAATGCACAACGAACAATATCTTCAAAAGGTAAAGATGAACACTACCGACAAAACGTATTCACGCTATGAGCTGACAAAGAAACGTCTTATCGAGTTTATGAAGTTCAAGTATTCGGTTTCGGATATGCTTATCAAAGAAATAAATGTCTTGTTCATTGATAATTTCCTGTTGTTCATCAAAAATCATCATGGATGTAGCCACAACACAGCGATGAAGTTTATACAGCGTTTCCGCACGATTATAAACTTTGCCAAGAATACAGGGCTGGTTACTGCTGATCCTTTCGGGAATTATAGGGTTAAGTTTGAGCAAACCGACAGGGATTATCTGACGATGGAAGAGATAACCACCATCTACAACAAGAAGTTTGTATCTAAAAGGTTGGAACAGGTACGGGATTTATTTGTGTTCAGTTGCTATACGGCTCTCTCTTACATTGATGTGTGCGAGCTTACCCAAGAAAACATTCGCACTGCATTTGATGGCAATCTTTGGATTATGACCAAGCGCCACAAAACTAATGTTGCATCTAACATCCGACTGCTTGATGTACCCAAAGCCATTCTTGAAAAGTACAAAGACCAGTTACCAAACGGGATGATTTTGCCGATTATAAGTAACCAAAAAGTCAATGAGTACTTGAAAGAAATTGCGTCTATTTGCTCTATAAATAAGAACCTTACATTTCATGTAGCACGTCATTCGTGCGCGACTTCTGTCCTGATAGCCAATGGAGTACCGATTGAAACGGTATCTAAAATCTTAGGGCATACCAATATTAGAACTACTCAAATCTATGCACGAATTACTGATGTAAAGGTTAGCAATGATATGGAATTATTGGTGCGCAAATTAGAATCTATTTAATAAAAAAATAAGAGGGATAACTAGATTATCCCTCTTAGGATTAAGATAAGAGAATAATTACTTTCTCTTAATATACATTTTATAGGTTTGTTCAGACAACATCTGTAAGCGTTGAATCATATCCATCATACGGCTAATGGTCACATAGAAATCATCATCTATAGTTTTTTTCTCATTTCTATAAATTTCTAACAAATCACGTGTTTGCATCATACGATGTCTCAATTCCATTGTAATATGCCGCTGCTCATCAAGCATATTTTTATCTCTTTCAGAAAAATCCCTATCCAACCTTTCTTTCATAATATATTCAAAATATTCTGGAGGAAAGAGTATATCAGGAGAACGCAATATTTTCTGATTAGTTCTTGACAACTCTAGAATTTCTTCCAATATTTCATTTCTCAATGATTTATCTAATGAAGTTTTTTCTTCTTCTGACTTTTCACTTTTTAGAGCTTCTAAAGATTCATTTAACGTAGGCCACCAAACCTCAAATGTTTTAACTAGAAGTTCTTCTTTTAATCCAAATTCCCCACATGCTTTATTTAAAGTAGATAATAGTTTTCTCACATCCTCTTTTTCAAAGACAGTAGATTGAAATTGTAGTATTGGTCCTCTAACCTCCGCTCTTTTTAAATCAAAAATAAAAGGACAAACAGATGATTTATCCATCATTTTAGATAATGCACCAGCCTCAAATAGCAACCAAGGAGCATCTAAATTCTCTTTTGTTACACATAGAATGCCAAAAGTACTATCTTCTAATTCTTTTGCAATATCAGTACTCCATCTAGCCCCCTTATCAATATCTTCAGAAGAGACATAGGGCATAATGGATTGAATAACAGAAGGCAACCAATCCCTTAGAATTAATGCAACTTGATGACTTTTATGTCCTGACCAACTTAAAAACACTTTCATATTATCAATCTATTTCATTTTATAAAATACAAAATTAACATTTTCAATAAATGAATGCAACTTTTTTCTCATTTATTTAGCAAGGTGTGTTCAGAGCTGCTGAGATTTATCCCAGCAGCTCTGAACCTTATTAGAAAAACACTCCGAAGTCGTGTTTCCAATGAAAGAAAAATTACTCAAACAAGCATCTTTTTCGCTCGTCGGGACGGGTGGTCCCGCCCCTTGCCGCTGGGCGTTCCCCGACCGATGAGTTTTTTTTGTGCAGTATTGAAATATTGTTTTCTTGAAATATTGATAGCTTGATTTCTTGACAACTTGTTTTCTTGATTTCAAGATTGCAAAGCTGTATGAAAGTAAGACTGCAATACAGATAGAAAGACAGGTAGGCATCATTCTATCTTATATGTATAGACAAAAAATATTTTCTCTTTTCAAAAGTCCATATAGTTTGTGAGGGACTTGCGAAAAGAGAAAATAATTGGTAGAACCTTAAAGGGAGATTAATTGTCGTTTTCGTCCATCTTCCGAAGAAGTTTTTCTATTAAGCTGTTAAGGAAGGCTGTTCTATCCCTTTTGCGCTCCCTGATGGTGAGATAAGTACGGTAGTAATCACCTAAGTCTATTTTGAAAGACGCTTCTATATAGGTCATTATTTCCTTTATATCGGCATTTCCATTGTTCAGCACTCCGGCAGCATATATGGCATACCCCAATTCAATGGCAGCAATCTTTGTGCCCGTCCATCGAAATGGGTTATCAGGAAGAGAAGCCCGACTGGTTTCTACTACTTCTATCCTTTCTACGTTTTGTAAACGCTGTTGCAGGTAAATTTCCAGCATATCATAAGCCAACATCTTGGCTACTCTATGATCACAGCAAGTAGAAAACAAAGGATCTTTGTCCAATAACCCACAATTATGACATAACTTATAGTTTTCATGCCCTCTAAGGAAATAGCATCGGTCTAAATGTGTCGTTTTGGAACGATAATACTGGTAAAAATCAAGGTTATTATTGCAGAAATCTGTTATTGCAGTCTGTTTTTTCTTATAATACTCCTTAACCACTTCTTTATTACCATTAGGCTTTCTCAATTCAAGCGTATAAATATCGTTGTAGTATATTAATTTGCTTAGAATTAACGGTTTGCTATTTTTAAAGAAGTCTATTTCTTCCTCATTATCCCGAAAGTTATATTTGTGTATATACTCTCTTAGCTCTTCAAACAACGGTCTGATGAAATCAATCATATACAGAGCTTTATCAGAAGATATGTCACTATCTATACAGGATGTTTCTATCTCTGCATTAATCTTCAATATTAGTTCATTAGAAATCTGTTTTACTATCATTTTTATTATATGAGTTTATATTATTTAGCTAAATGCAATACCCTATATTCCTATTGTTTAGAATATTAGAAGAGCATTAAAATCAGTTTGCAAAAGTAACTCAAAATCAACAGCGGATACAGATATAGTTTTTGTATATTTGCAGGGTACAGATTATGTGAGTTATGAAAAAGGAAGTTTTATATCAAGAAATTGCCAAAAGTATTGCTTGGCAGATAAAAAAGGGTGTGTGGAAAGTTGGTGAGAAATTACCCTCTTTACGCACTATCAGTAATGAAAATGGAGTAAGTCTAAATACGGCAATTCAAGCATATTATGAACTGGAAAAGGACGGCTACATAATATCACGTCCAAAATCGGGGTATATTGTCAATTATAAGCCAATACGCTTATCTGCTCCTGCAACAACACAACCATCTGTGAAAAATGAAAGTAAAGAGGTTGTAGAATTAATTGCTGAAGTATATCGTTCATTAGAAATTGGGGATAAATCTATTACTCGGTTTTCTTTAGGGATGCCCGAAGATGTTTTATTACCTATTGCAAAGCTCAATAAGGAACTGATAAAAGCCATGCAAGCACTTCCGGGTAATGGTACTCGGTATGATGAAACACAGGGAAACATCCACTTGCGCAAGGCTGTAGCTCGCTTCACTTATAGCTGGAATGGTAATTTGACAGAAGATGACATAGTAACTACGGCTGGGGTTACTAATGCCGTCGCTTTAGCTTTATCTGTAATTACTAAGTCAGGAGATACGATTGCCGTCGAAAGTCCGGTTTATTTTGGAATGTTACAACTTGCCAATAGCTTGGGATTACGTGTTTTAGAACTACCTACAAATCCCGTGACAGGCATTGATCCCGATGCATTAAGAAGAGTGTTACCACAAATTAATGTTTGCCTGCTTATAAGCAATTTTAATAATCCATTAGGAAGTTGTATGCCTGATGAGCACAAAAAAGCGATTGTCAATATGCTGACTGAACATGATATTCCCTTAATCGAAGATGATTTGTATGGTGACATTTTCTTTGGTAATTCGCGACCTAAACCCTGTAAAGCTTTTGATAAAGAAGGAATTGTATTGTGGTGTGGGGCTGTATCTAAAACATTAGCTCCGGGGTATCGAGTAGGATGGATTGCTCCCGGAAGATTTAAAGAGGCTATTATTCGCCGGAAAAATATACACCTAATATCTACGCCTACTCTTAATCAGGAAGCCGTCGCTAACTTTATGGAAAATGACAGATATGAAAATCATTTGCGTAAACTTCGCCGGGAGCTTTGTGCAAATAGTATTCATTTTGCTCATTCTATTATGGAGCATTTTCCTGAAAACACAAAGATTGTAACCCCACAAGGGGGATTTATGCTTTGGGTGGAGTTAGACAAGCGGATTGATACAACAGAACTTTATTACAGGGCTATGCAGCGGAAAATAAGCATAGCCCCCGGACGTATGTTTACATTGCAAGAACAATACACGAACTGTATGCGTCTAAGTTATGGGCAACGATGGACACCATTTCTTGAAGAGCGTTTAAAACGATTGGGCGATATAATCAAAGAGTCACTTTGATGGACTGACGTATGTCTGTAACACTTCTCCGATTATTTGAAGTCCTTTTATAATTCGATCCTCCGGCATATTAGAGTAATTTAATCTAAAGGTATTTTCTTTGTGCTCTACAGGATAGAATGAACCACCAGGTACGAAAGCTATTTTTCGTTCTATACACTTTTGCAGAATATCACGTGCTGAAATTTCTTCGGGTAATTCAACCCAAGTGAATAATCCGCCTTGTGGATAGGTATATCTAATATTATCGGGGAAGTAGCGCTCTATACATTCCATAGCTATATCTCTGCGTTTTCTGTACACCTTTACGATTTTTCCAATATGTTTATCAATATCATATCGTTTCAAATACTCGGCAATAGTCATTTGAGCTATTGTATTACATTGTAAATCTGTACCCTGTTTAACCAGCACATACTTGCGGATAATATCTTTATCGCCAGCAATCCAGCCAATCCGAAAACCGGGACAGAATATCTTAGAGAAACTACCGGTACATAAGATATTGCCAACCTTATCAAATGATTTTATAGAGGGCAAAGATTCACCTTCAAATCTTAATTCTCCGTATGGATTATCTTCAATAACAGGAATATCATATCGAGCGGATAGTTCCGCAAGTTTTTTACGTCTTTCCAAACTCCATGTTCTGCCTGTTGGATTTTGAAAGGTTGGTATAACATAGATTAGCTTTATATTCTCTGTCTTATTTAGCACATCTTCCAAAACAGCCATATTCATACCCTCTTCATCCGTAGGAATCTCTACAAAACTACACCCGTATGATTTAAACGCACTGATTGCTGCCAAGTAGGTAGGACTTTCACATAATACTATATCGCCATTATCCAAGAAAACCTTACCTGATAAATCCAACCCTTGTTGTGAACCATGTGTGATAAGAATATTGTCTTTATCAAACGATGTTCCTAAACGGTCATTCATCCGTTGAGAAATCCACTCTCTTAAAGGTGCGTACCCCTCTGTAGTAGTGTATTGAAGAGCTTTTGTTCCTGCCTCTTTCAGTACAATCTGGTTTACCTCATTAATTTCATCTACAGGGAATAATTCAGGGGCAGGTAATCCACCAGCAAATGAAATAACATCTTCTTGTTCTGTGACTTTGAGTATTTCTCGTATTTCCGAAGCCTTTATATAAGACATTCTACTTGCAAATTTCAACTTCATAATGATTAAATCTATTTGAGAATTAAAATATTGCAAAGTAAAGCATAAAAGGAAAACAGAAACAGATACAAATTATACAATATTAATAGATACAGATTTCCGGTATCAAGCACAAATGCAATACTTTTTAATTCAGAGAAATACTTCAAGACCGTTTCATGACTTTCATCTAAACCGTGCTAAAAGAATGTATTTCAAAAACATACTATCATAAATTTATTTACCTTTGCAAAAAACATAGTTACATGAAGGATTATCCTATAAACGCAATAGATAGCGAATATATAGAGTGGCTAAAAGCCATCAAACAGCAAATTCGTTCTACCAAAATACGAATGATAAAAACAGCCAATACAGAGTTGATACACTTTTATTGGCGGTTGGGACAAATGATCTCTCAAAAACTGAAAGAACAAAATTGGGGTGACAAGGTAATAAACAAGCTTTCAGTAGACTTGCGCAATGAGTTTCCTGATATGCAGGGCTTTTCCCGTCAGAACCTATACTACAGCAAGAACTTCTATGAGTTCTACGCAGAGAAAATACACTTTTCATCCAATAATGTAATTGTCCCCCAAGTTGAGGGACAATTACAAGTAGCTGATAACTATAGAATTATCTTCGATATACCTTGGGGACATCAAAAGGTGATAATTAGCAAAGCCCAAAACGTAGAGGAAGCATTATTTTATGCGCACCAAACCCTATCAAACGGCTGGAGTAGAAGTGTTTTAGAGAATCAGTTGAAGCAACAATTCTATGAGCATTACGGACAAGGACAAACCAACTTCTTGCAGACCTTACCTGCTCTAACAGCAGATATGGCACAGGAAGTAGTAAAAGACCCGTATTGGTTTGATTTTGTATCTGTATCTCAAAAAGCACGGGAGCGAGATATAGAAAAGCAGCTTGTCACGCACATCACTCAATTTCTTCTTGAATTGGGCAAAGGCTTTGCTTTTGTAGGAGAGCAATACTGTTTGAACTTGAATAATAAAGAATATTTCTGCGATCTCTTATTCTATCATATCCCGTTACGGGCTTATGTTGTCATAGAGTTGAAGAACGGTAATTTCAAACCTGAACATTTAGGACAGTTGAATTTCTATCAAAACCTAATCAACAATACTTTAAGGGGAGAGTATGACAATCCCACTATAGGAATGTTACTCTGTCGAGATAAAGATAAAATTGAAGTAGAATATGCATTGCAGAATATTTCATCACCGATTGGAGTCAGTGAATTTAATGTAAAGGAGTTACTTCCTGAAAACTTAAAAAGCAAACTACCAACAGTTGAGGAAGTTGAGGAGGAGCTAAATAAATTAGTAGAATAAACTTAGACATCATGATTAACAAGGAGAAATTATTTACTCAGATTCAGAATGTAATAAATGCCAATCCAGTTATTGTTTTAGGTTCGGGAGCATCTATTTCATACAACATATCAAGTATGTGGGATTTAGCATTAGAACTCAAAACTTTTTTCAAAGATAATCCATATTCTAATGAGGAATCTCAAGATTGTATCAACAAATTCATTGATAACTTAAATGCAGGTTTAGGCTTAGAAGAAGCTCTATTAAAAATCAAGGTTACAATGGAGGTTGAGCTAAAAATAGTAGAACTTGTTTGGAAAAAAATAATAAAGCAGGACAAGGAAATATATGAAAAAGTAAAGCAAGGCGAAGAAATAAATTTAGTATCTTTGTTTAATCACATTATATATGGTAGAGATTCTGCTATCCTTAATATTGTGTCTACCAATTATGATAAAATAGCAGAATATGCCGCCTCGCAAACTGATGCATTCTTAAATACAGGATTTTCACACAACCTAAGAGGCGTCTTTTTCACAGATCTGAACCCTAAGCTATATGCTAAATTGAAGCCTTATACAGGATGCATAAATATTTGGAAGGTACATGGATCATTAGATTGGTTTTATAGAAATGAAGATATTTTCTGTTTCCCTAATACTTACGATATACCTTTAGGATGTACACCATGCATTATTACACCAGGTACTAATAAGTATGAAAAAACACAGAATGACCCTCATAGAAGTTTATTATCCATCGTTGATAATATATTTAATGAAGCTAGTGGCTTCTTATGTATTGGTTATGGATTTAATGATAGTCATGTACACCCTAAATTAATTAACCACTCAAAGAAAAAAAGAGTACCAATTCTTATAGTTACTAAAAAAGCAACAGATTCAATAAAAGAGTCAGTAATGAAGCAATGTAGCAATTATATTATTATTGAAGATGATAATCATAATGGTACTAACTTTTGGATATCTAATGAACCCGATGCTTTAAACATCCCAAATGAAATATATTGGACAATAGAAGGTTTGTGTAAAATAATTTAAAAACAATAATACGATGAAAGAAAAAACAATATTTAGTTATAATAAGAATGAAGCTATTGCCCTCATTAATAGTGTCGATACAGGTACTGCTACCGCTGTTGTTGAAAATGACAATAATTTATCTACATTACAAATTAACCAACTAATAGCTATAGAAAGTCCTTTTTCAAGCCGCAATATAGTTGGTATGATTGTGAAAATTGCTAGAAAATCATCAACTAACAATGATGATGAAATGGAAGATTTTACTCCAGTAAACACAATCAAAATGGTATTTGTAGGTGAACTTCATGATAAACTTGGGACATTCTCTAATGTATTCAAACGCAATGTTACAGCATTACCTTACATCGATGCTAAGTGTTATAAAATCGATGGTGAAAAGTTATCCGAATTAATGAAAACAATTTCTGCCGAGATAGAAAAAGGAATTAACCCGTTAAACCTTGGAAAATATTCTATGGATGAAAGCTCTGTAGCTTACCTTGATGGAGATAAATTTTTTCAAAGGCATGCAGCTATTGTTGGTTCTACAGGAAGTGGAAAATCATATTGTGTAGCAAAATTGGTTGAGCAAATATCTGATTTAGAAATGGCGAATGCAATATTATTTGATATACATGGAGAATATTCAAATGAAAGTTTTTTAAAGTCTGGAATTAAGCAATACAAAATAGCCTCTCCAAATGATTTAATATCAAAAGATAAATTATCGAATAATATTTTAATGATTCCTTACTGGTTACTGAACTATGAAGAAATGCAAGCATTACTTTTAGATCGTAGCGATATGAATGCTCCCAACCAAGCCATGCTTTTATCTAAACAAATTCTAACTCATAAAGAGAGCAACGTTGAGGGAACAATATATACAAAACAAATAACATTAGATAGCCCTGTTCCATATGATTTGAAGGAAGTACTGCAAAAACTTCAAGAATTAGATGAAGAAAAAGTCGAAGGCAGTAGAGGAGAAAAAGCAGGTCCATACAATGGAAAGCTAACAAGGTTTAATCAAAGATTAGCTAATAAATTAGAGGATAAACGATTGGGATTTATGTTTTCTCTAACTTCTGAAGAAATGGATGTAGATTGGTTAAAGAATTTTTGCACAAAATTAATGGGAACGGATGATGGTACTGGGAAGGGAGTGAAAGTTATAGACTTTTCTGAGGTTCCCTCTGATATTTTACCTTTGGTAATTGGTTTAATGACAAGAATAATATTCTCTGTCCAGCAGTGGAGTGACAAAAGTTCCCGACACCCTGTTGCATTGTTATGCGATGAAGCACACCTCTATGTTCAGCAATTAGATCATAGTGATTCAGTAGCTGAAATTGGATTAAAAAGTTTTGAACGCATAGCTAAAGAGGGAAGAAAATATGGAGTAGGGCTTGTCATCATTAGTCAAAGGCCATCAGAAGTAAACCGAACAGTCCTAAGTCAATGTAATAACTTTATCAGCCTTCGGCTAACAAATGTAGAAGATCAAAGCGTGATAAAAAGACTATTACCAGATAATCTAGGCAACATTGCAGATAACTTATCATTGCTAGATATTGCAGAAGCCATCATCGTTGGTGATGCTACTCTACTCCCTTCTAGAATCAGGATTGATGAACCCACTATTAAACCATCTAGCCAAACGATTAAATTTTGGCAGATATGGGGACAAACTGAAGGTTCTCAAAATCTATTATCTGCCATAGATAATATGATAAAACAATATAAAGCAGAATAAACTAATCTGTAAAGTTTTTCTAGGACAAGATAATTTTAGGTGCAAGGTGCAAGCATATATATGTATATATAGCTTGCACCTTGCACCTAAGTTGAAATATTAATAATCAAAGACTTGCGTAATTTGAAAAGAATGCATACTTTTGAACCCAAGATATAAGCAGACAGACACCGGACAGAAGCGGACTGTTTTTAAGGACTAAAGCGTGACTGATACAAAGCTTATAATTCCGAAGATATTGATTTTTAGGAGAATATACCGCAAGGTTCACGAACCAGGCGGATCACATAAGAGCAAAGCCAAACGGCGACAAAAAAGAGACAAGTCCTACAATATCAACGTATTATAGGACTTTTTTTATTGTTTCAGTCTTGCTTAAAAGACAAAAAAGGGGCACGAAAAGACACGGTTGAGTATCCAAATCGTACCCCCTTCCCCAAAAAACGATTAGGGGGTACGATTGTCGGAAAATGGCTTACTTTTGACGTGATTTGTCCATACTCTATTTATCTCATTTACAGTGATTAAAATTAGTTTTGCAATCTAAAAAGAAGTGAGATTATGAAGAATGAAAAAAGTACTTTCAGCGTATTGTTTTACCTGAAAAAAGACAAGATGAAAAAGAATGGTTTAGTACCCATTCATGCCCGTATCACAATTAACGGCAAACAGACCCAATTCAATACCAAGTTAGAGGTCTTAGAAACTAACTGGAAATCCGGCAGAGCCATAGGTAAAGCAATGGAGATACAAAGGCTTAATTCCATGCTGGACGACATCAAGGCAAATATCCGTTCCCACTTCCACAATCAATTAATGCGGGATAGCTATGTTACACCCGAAAGCGTGAAAAATGCACTATTGGGAAAAGAGGAAGAAGCAAATACCATTATTTCTTTTTTCACCCAGCACAACGACCAATACAAGAAAAAGGTCGAAGCAGGAGAAGCCACACCCAAAACGTACAGCCGATACGAACTGACAAAGTTACGCTTAACCCAATACATGAAAGATGAATATCGTGTATCGGATTTGCCGATACGCCAAATCAACAAAGTATTTATTGAGAATTTCTACCTGTATATAATAAAAAACCACGATTGTTCACCCAATACGGCAATGAAGTTTATCCAGCGTTTCCGCACGGTGGTAAACTTTGCAGGATTGATAACAGCCGCCCCGTTTGCCAATTATAAACTGAAATTCGAGTATATAGAAAGAGGGTATCTTGACAAAGACGAGATAAGCAGGATATGCAATAAGGATTTTGCTTCAAAGCGATTGGAGCAGGTACGGGATATTTTCATTTTTAGCTGCTCTACGGGAATTTCATACGTGGATATATGCGAATTAACCAGCAACGACATACGTTTGGCATTTGATGATAATCTGTGGATTATAAAGAAGCGTCACAAGACTAAAGTAACATCAAACATCCGCTTGCTGGATATTTCTAAAGCCATCCTGAACAAATACGAAGGAAAACTGAAAAACGATCAGTTGTTACCTGCAGTCAGCCATGCGGGGCAGGAACAGTATATCGCCCCCGTGCAACGTCTCTTCGCGGAACAGGCTGCTTGTTCCTGGCAGAATACAATATAATTCACACCCTTGTTCTTATTGCTAAATGTTTCACCGATTGAATAACATGCTAATAAAAAGTTGCAATTATTCGGTGTCTCATCACATGGTAGTAATAATTTGTTGTTTTTGCTCATGGTCACTCATTTATTTCTTTTTATTCCCGGTTTCAAATGCGCCCCCAGACTATTAAGGCAGAACCTTAGATAATACTGGATGGCACATATCTGAATGTTTGGTAACCGAAATACACCGAAAGAGGGTTAGTTCTCACTTCCAGAGACATCAGGTTCCAGATGGTGTATGGATATTTTCCTTTCAAATTCAGCTAACAAGTCATTGACTTTTTTTATTAGTTCTGTTTTATCATCATCGACAAGAAAAGCATAAGTAATACTGTTCAGAACAAATGATTTTATTTCTTCATACGAGAATCCATAACGTAAAACTGCCAAGGTATATTGCTCCGTGAGCGAGGTGCGCAGAATGCCGGGGTCGTCCGTGCAGAGAATCACGGGCACTCCCGCCTTATGATAGAGTGCGACGGGATGTTCCGAGTCCTTCACGCCGAGGATGAACTCATTGCTCGTCAGGTTTATTTCTACCGGAACCGGGCTCTCTGCCATCGTCTGCAACAACGCGTCGCTGTCCTGCTCGAACGGCAGGTCTACGCCATGACCGATGCGCCGCACCCGGGCCGTGTTCACCGCCTGGCCGATGTGATAGGTCAGGTGTTCGGGGCGTCCCAGCCCCAAGGTCAGCTCTCCGGCATGCAGCGAAGTGTTCACCGTGGGGAACTCCCGGGCAAGCCGGGCAAACATCTCCATGTGCAGCCGATAGTAGAGCATGGACTTCTCTCCGTTTTCCGCCGCCACAATGTTGCAACCGGTCAGCAGCTTGCCCTCGTCTTGCACGCATGCTTTGTGCACCACGTAGAGTTGGGCAAACACCTTGAGGGGCTCGCTGCCGCACGAACTGTATCCCTGATAGCGGCACACTACCTTATTCGTATCCACATCACGGAGGTGGCTCTCCAACTCATTGCTCAGCTCGTCCAGTTTGTGTATAAAGTCGATATAAGTGCCTACAACCGTGTCTGCGTTTTTGTAGAACAAGTCGAGAATTTCGTTAAACACTTTCTGCAAATCCTCGCCATACGTTCCGCTTTTCACACAGTCTTTCAGCCGCTTGTCCAGCTTCGCGTACTCCGCTCCCAGACAACAAACAGTCCGTGGGCACGCCGGGCGAGGTGGCCATCACTTCCAGATATTGCACATTCTCCTTCACTGCCCGCACTTTCAACTCGTGCATCAGATAGGCAAGGTTTTTCACATCCCCCGTCAGTGCCGAGAGCAAACCGAACGTACCGAAGAAGTATTCGTCCGGGCCCAGCGGATATTTGTAGGGCTGGAAGTTGCGGATGCTCCATTTGTCGATAAGCGCCATGCGGTAGTTGTGCAGGTCGTCCATGTCTTTGGAAAGCCGGATGGTTTCAATATCCACTGGCTTTTTGGCATAGAGACGGCCCGTTTCCGGATTGACGAACATTCCTTTGCTTGCCGCCAGCTCGAAATAGGTTTCGGCATAAGCCGATCCGGTCAGGTGGTTGTGAACGTCGCCTCCTTTGGGCATGGCGGTGAAGAACTGGCGGAGTGCCGCATGGTTGCCTTTGATACTTTCAAAGTATTCCTGCACCTCTTTCGGAGCATTAATCCTATTCTATTTTCGTCATAATTGTTTCTTTTTTAAAGTTTATAACCTTTTTCGAGAATTGTTGTTCGTCCTGTAGCTGTGTGTCCTCCTTTCTTTGGCGGGACGGGGGTTAATAAATCGTTTTATCTCGCAGCTTCCGCACGCAGGCCGCTAAAAGGCTAGCACGGCACGGACTTTATAGGTATCGGCTTTGGGCTTTGCGCCATAGCTGGGGGTGGTGACATCTACATGCCAGACCTTATCTAGACTACCCTGTTCGTTGCCGCTCCAATACTCCCCGATAAGCTTATCACCGACCGCCTTATCAATCTGGGGATTGATTTTATTGAGCATCTGAAGATTCTTGTAATAGTAGGTGGAGCCCGATTCAGTAAAATTAGTGGGCACACCGAAACACAGTGTGGCAAGCTCATAACTGCCCGGTAAGAACCACCCGCTGCTACCTGTGGGCGCAGGGTACGTAGTAGCATAAGTGGCTATCGCATCGTAGACAGGAAAGGTGGTGTCGCTGTTCCGAGAGCCGTAAAGTGCCATTAAACGGGATCTGTAATAACCGAAAGCTATATCGGATTCCTGTATTTCTTCCCAATCGGCCTGCTCTCCGGATGTGAATTCGTTGAATGATTTTTTGGCCCATTCATAAATATTCTCAGTCGCCCCCTTTCCGGTGGCCCACTTCACCTCCTGAGAGGAGGCATCATTCATCGCAACGACCATACCGTGCACACACTCCGGATGGTCGCGCATCAGCAGGCGGTCGCCTTCTTTGGAGCCGGTCTGCGTCCAGTGTTGCCCCTCGATTTCGCCCACCCAGAAGACTACGCCGAGACAACTCTTCCGTAGTTCATCACGGGACAGGTTGCTAACTTCATCCCCGGGCAGAATGCTGCCGTCCTGCATATAGTAGTCACCCGCCTTTAACGACCGGAACTTTTCTGTCACCTTACTGTCGTCAAGCGTGTGGACGGTGTATTTTCCGGGCTGAAGTTTTAATTGGGGATACTTAAAATTGAAAGTCTCCTCAGTTCCGTCGTAGTAATACTTATACGGTCCCGGATCCAAGAGCGCGAGGCTTTTAGTGTTCACCAACAGGCGGGCCGTATAGGGGTTCTCCTGCCAATATAAATTTTCACTGATCACCGCCGTGTAGCGGTAATAACTCTTAGAAATCTCTCGGCTGTCTATCTTTTCGGTATAGGTATATTTCGTAGCAGGCACCTGAAGGATGAACAGAGACATGCGGTGCTCCATCGCGAAGCTGAGCGTATGGTTGTTATACACGCCACGGGCCGTCATCAGGTCGGAGGCGGTGTATTGGGCGTAGGTACTCTGGTTGTCTTTAACAGACCAAAGCTCGACTACAGACTTAAAGAAGTCTTCGTCGCCGGGCAATACCTTGCCGTTCAAATCTCCATCCTTCCGGTAGGGATAATAGGCATGATAACTCTTATCGGGTGAGTATAAGAGCTGAGAAGCGCCGGCAGGCAGCGTCCACTTGCCTCCCTGTAGGGTAAGGCAGAGGTTTTTCACCTCCAGGGTTCCGTCCTTCACCACGTAGAGGCCGATGCAGTCGCCTTCGGTGAAGACGGTGCTGTAACCGCGTTCCTGGGCGCGGGTTTGTCCGGTGGCGTACATGCCGCCGTCGCTCACGGTGATGGTGAGGGGGCGGGCATCGGGGTCGGTGCCGGCAGGGGGCAGTTCGTCCAGTGCGTCGGACGTGCATGCCGCCAGCATCAGGATGAGGGCGCAGGCCAGGGATGCTACCGGGGGAAATATGGAATGATGTTGTTTCATACGGTTTCTTTTTTATTGATGAATTTAGTTGCTACTGTTCTACTCGACCGGCTGCCACGTACCTCCTCCTTCTTCCATGTCGATATTTTTGATACCTTCCGAGGTCACGGTGAGGCGGTACTCGTACATCTTGCCACTGAAGAAGTTCGCTTCGCCTGCGGCGGGGGTGTAGTAGAAGGTCTTTCCTCCGATGACTATTTTCACGAACTTCCGTCCCCACATATTTTGGGGAGGAAGCAGGGCGCGCACGGTGCGTACGTAGTCGGCGGCGGCAGGGGTCACTTCGTTGGGGGTGATGTGGTCGATGCCGGGGGACACTTGCTCTGCGGTTCCATTGCTGGAATCGATACTCCCTCCCGTGCACGTGAGGTTTTCAAAGGTTACAGTGGCGCCCTGCAGTTCATCGTTGGTCACGCCGTTGCCCAATTTAAGGTGTACCACCACCTTGGCTGTGACGTGGCGGAAGACGAGGGTCTTATCAGGGGACGTTACGGTGATGCGGATGCGGGGAGCAAACATGTAGTCGCTATCCTGATATCCTTCATTGCTCTGGTCGGCCAGTACAGAGAATAAAGAAGAAGCTGTCGGCGAACGATATATTCCATAAATCTCCTTTTCTTCATCCGGGCTTTTCCAAGTGCAGCCGACATCATTTGTAATCAGCTTTCCATCGGAATCGACGTCGAGGGATGATGCCAAAGTCATACCCCCGATCTTAATCCGCAGATCCACCACTTCTCCCCCTTCCCACCTATTTTCAGTGGTAGCCCGTGTCTGGGCGTTGGCGGAGGAATATCCCTCTACGGCGGCGTAGAGTTCCAGCGGCACGCCGCCTTCGGGCCATGCCGCGTCGTCATCGCCTGTGCAGGCAGCCAAAACCAAGGCTGCCCACAGGTACATTATATATATTGGTATGTTCGTCTTCTTCATTTTTTTCTTTATATTTATTGTTTATGGGTTACTCCTGAAATGCAGAGCCTTCTACGGGTGCTCCTACGGTTTCCCAGTCCTTGATTTCGGTTTCCAGCCTCAGTTCCTTATAGTCCACGGTTATCTTATAGATGTACCGCTTGCCGCTTTGCAGCTTCAAGGCATCTCCGGCGGGGATTTTGTAGACGAAATTCGTGTTGTCTGCCAGCTTCACGCGGATGAAGACGGTGCCTGCGGTTAGTTCTTGGGGCACCACGATGGCTTCGGCGTACTGGAGATTGGTGGCGTTAAAGTCTGTCGTCACCAACGTGGGGATGGTAATCGGAGCGGCGGGGTTGGGGTCGGCAGCGAGGGCTACCATCGCCCGGCGTTCGGCCTCGCTACTCATGTCGGCGGCTTTCTTGGGGGTGAAGGTGGCCTTCAGGGCGGTGTTCTCCAGGGTCACGATGGCATCGGTGAGGTCGGGGGCGCCGTTGCCGCGCTTCAGCACTACTTCTACTTTAGATAGCAAATGGTAGAAAGTGAGAGCCACCTTAGAGGCGGTGGGGGCCACGTTCCGCTTGGTGGAATAGAGCAGGTCGGAGGCGGCGTAGGCATCTTGCGTGGTCTGGTCGGCCTTCACTTCGTGGGACACCGATGTGGGGAAGCTGTCTCCCGCCGGGGCAGGGTTGGCATGGATGGCATAGATGTTCACGGGGTCGGGCGAGATGTAGTACATGTCGGTGGCGTAAGTGAAGCCTCCGGTGCCGTCGGCGGTGAGCACGTTGTTCTGGTAGAGGGAGGCGCCTTTGTTGTCGTCCACCCAGGCAGATACTTCCAGGCCTGCGCCAAGCTGTGTGTCGAGGCCGTAGGAACGGGTCTGGGAGGTGATGCCGCTGGTGAGGCGGATTTCGCCGTTCCAGTTGTCGGTGACTGCTTCGTTGTCGTTGTTGCAGGCGGCCAGTGCAAGGGCTGCTGCGGCAATGATTGATAAGTTTCTAAGTTTCATAATCTTACTTTTTTTAGTGTTATTGATTCAATTGTTCGTCTCCATTCCTGCCGAGCCTTCTTCACTGTTGCCCGGTGTCCAGTCGGTAATGATAGCGGAAAAGTCCGCTTCCGTAGGCGTCTCTACTATTTTCCCGCCCAAAGCAAGTGGCTTATGCTTGTCGGCGTTGAAGGCGGCAAGCTCCGTGGTGAGATCACTGTCGAGGGTGACCGGCCCGGGATTTCCTCCTGCAAAGTAGAGTTTGGCGTTCAGCTTCTGCTGCACACCCGCCACGCCGAGCAGGCGCACCGTGGCCGCCCATTTTCCGGCATTGGCTCCTTCCGTTACTTTCGCAAACGCCAGTGCCACGTTCAGCGGCGTACCGTGCGTACCGTTGTCCATATCCAGCGTCGAGGCAACCCCCGAAAGGTAACCTTCAATACGCTCTATCCTATCCGTGGTGTTGCCCGTCGGCTCAATGAAAAGCGTCAGCCGGCGTATTTGCTGCTGCATCGCAACGGTAAGGGTGTGGTCGGTGTCCGCTTCTATCGTAGTTTCCGTCACGCCCGTAAACAACCAGTCCGGCATCTCCTGCACGAAGGGACCCGCTCCGGCTACGTTGCCCGAAGCCCCGGCGACGGTTGCCACGCTGCCGCTCATGGTGATATGCTTCGGCGTGTTGTAAACACGCAAGTGGCAAACACCCGGCTCAAAAAGGCGGTCGAGCGTGTTGGTGACATCGCTCACGGTAGCCATGTATTCACCGGATGCCACCGTGTAGTTTGCCGGTATATCCACGCCCGTCGTGCGTCGCATCCAGTCTGTTGTCAGGATGATTTGCCCTTTGTCAGGATGCGGAGTGTTGTAAATCGGGTCTTTCACATCACAACCCGCAAGGAGAAGAACTGCCGTCCAGATACAAAGTAATGTAATCGAATTTTTCATATATCGTATTTTTATAGTTCTACTTATTTGCTGCCAATCGTCCACACGAGGCTGATGCCAGCCTGTGTCGGTCCCCATAGGTTCTTTGTTCTGTTCCGTTTCTTATATACACGTATGCCATCGGTCATGCCGAAACTGTCATATTCGGAACGGGTGTAGCCCAGACCGAGGTTGAGGTCGATGGAGAAGCCGCGGGACAGGTAAAGCTGGTAGCCCACGGTCAATCCCGCATTCCACAGCTTGCCCTGATAGCCGGTATCCTTTGAAACGATACCGCCCAACATATACTTATATAGGTTATACTCCCCATAGCTGCCCGATATCCCTGCATAGAAACGCTTTTTATCCCAAAGATACCGGCGCACTTCGGGGTTGACGAGCCACATTTTCTGCACTTTGCCGCTGCTACCGCCCCACCATGTGAGACCACCGTCGAGTTTAATGCCGACATGCTCATTTATCCGCCATTCCACGCCAAGCGTAGGCAGCAGCAGGGCGTCATACAGCAGGTTTGTGCGCACTGCAAAGCGATAAGGTTTTTCCGTTTCCCGGATGCGTTGCTCCGATACGGGGGCAGGCTGTTGTTCCACTGTGGAGGGTTCGGATGGTTTCTCCACGGCAATTTCTGTTTTTTGTTCTACGGTTACTTGTTTTTGTTGGGGTTCTTCCCATTTTACTTTTTCTTGGGCGGGCATCGTCTCCGATGTAGCCTTAGCCGAAGGGATACGGAGTGTCACTACCACCAAGTCTTTATTATTATGATACGCACGCGCGTAATTGGCGGTGATGAAATCCGCTTCTTTCAGCCCTTTCTGCGTGATAAGTTCCGACTTTACCCGGTTGGCGCGGGCGAATGCCGTGTTCAGGTTCTCTTTTGCGGTGGGCAGTGAGGCGCAATAGCCATCTACATAAACGGGCATTCTACCTGCCGTAATCTCCGCCCTGTGTTTGTCAACCAGCATGTAGAGCCGTTCCAATTCCGCCTCGTTACCTTTGAGAGAAAACATTTCCTCACCCGGAAGAAAGCGGAAAACGACCACTTTATCCGGTGTCTCTTGTTTATCCGGTGCCTCTTGCGCGTAAGCTCCTGTTCCGGACAATAAAGCCATCAGAAGCAAAGCCAGTAGTTTTTCTTGTAATTGTTTCATAAAGTTCATTTGTTATATGTATATTAAATGAAATAGGTTATCTCTATCCGCGATATCTGTCTCTTACAGTCAGTCGTACAGCCATCGTTTTTTTCCCCTGCCATGGAAGATTTAACAGCTTCCGACAGTTCTGCTTTAATCACCTTTTCCATCATTTCTTTTTCTATGCGTGTTCGTTCCAATTGTTTAGCTAAACAGTCCTGCTCACGGATGCTTTTCGCTATATAATAATTGCACTTCTCAACTATCTTCCGGCAATGCAAAAAGACCAAAGCCACAATTGCCAGCGAGCAGAAAACAAGCCCCAGTGCGATAAGGAAAATGTAATTGTCCATAGATATTTCTTTTTCTTGGTGCAAAGTATGTGAAATACGGGCTGAAAACTATTGCATTTTGTCCCAAGTTTGTGGCATTTTGTCCTTTTCTGCCGTTTTTCAAGCTTTCGGACATAAAAAAAGCACGGATTCACCGTGCTTTTAAGTTTTGGAGCAGTATTTTTTATTTTTCTTGGGACGTTGCCATTTTCCGGTATTCTGTCGGGCTAATGCCATATTGTTTGCGAAACAGACGATAAAAAGTGCTCGGTATATTAAAACCACAACTGAAAGCTATCGCTTCAATCGTTAATTCGGGATGGCTGTCGAGCTTTCGGCGTGCCTCTTCCACTTTCAGAGTACGCATATACTCCATGGGAGATTTTCCCGTAACGGCTTTGACGGCATCTGTCAATGTGTTCTTATTGGTGCCAAGTGCGGAAATTATATCATCGCGGTTAATGTCAGTATTGGACAGGTTATCATCGGAGAGCAGATACTCCTGCAATCGAATAACCAGATTCTGCTGTTCGCCGGAAGGTGCAAATAGTTCCGTAGCTCTGGCTGTTTTGCCGGAATCCTTAAGCGAGGATTCCGATTGGCGGGCATTCTCTAATCGGAATAATTCGTCCGCTAACCGGTCTTGTTCTTTAATTCGTTCATACAACTTACGATTCTTGAGGGCAATAGTCCGGTTGTAATAGAAAGCACCTGCCAAGAGCAAAGCGAGAACCAGACAAATGGCAAGAGCAAAAAGGAGGTAATGGAAATTACGCTCTTTCTCGGCAATATGTTTTTCCACTTCATATTGGGTACGTAATTCGTCGAACCGAGCATTGACCTCCACGTTTTTTATAGTATCATTGGTAGCTATAAACTGATCCAATAGTGCTAACGCTTCGTCAACACGTCCCATCCGGGCAAGTATCTCCATCTTTATTTTTCTGGTATCATTGAGGCTGAAGTCCGATTCATCAATCCCGACCGTTGCACTGTCTATTACGGCAAGTGCTCTGCGGTAGTCTCCCTGTGACTGAAAAATCAGTGCCTTTGCGCGCGCCAACTCATATTTGGAAATATTGTTATTGACAATACTTTCCAATTTGGAGAGATATTCCCCGGCTTTGTCGTAGTCTTTCGTATCTATGTATGTATTCATCAATGCTACATAGAGATTTCCCCGCGCTTCGGGCTGTGTTCTTCCGGATGATTTCTCGAATCGCGCAATCGCTTTTTCATAGTCAGGCACAAGTTGCAATAGTTTATCATATTGTGCCTGTGCCCGGAGAGCAGTGCATAAGAACGCATAGGATTGTGTCAGGATATTGTCGTATCCCGAAACTTCCCATAATAAGCCGGCACACTCTCTGAAACATTCTTCTTCTTCTTTCCACCTATTCTGAACATTATAAGTGATTCCGGTAGCATAGAGCGCCAATGCCATCCCTGCCTTATCCTCCCGCTTCCTGGCACGGTCGAACATGAGTTCCGCCGCTTCGGCTGCCTGTTTATAATCCCCTTTCAGATTATAGGCAGTGATTAGCTGCATATTGATCTGATAATAGAACTTCCACAACTCGTGCCGGATATAAAAGTCAAGATAGCCGGGCGCTTTTTGAATGATTTCGTCATACTCCTTCCGGTTTATATGAGATATGATGGTATTTCCATACACCATTCCCTGCATTTCTACGTTTCCCTGCTTTATGGCTTCGGCTTCAACCCGGCTGAACAGCCTCAGCAATGTATCCATCTTTTGGTTGTCGGCAACTTCCGACATATACAAATAGTACAATCTATTGTATGACTTCAGTTTATCAATACCTTCAGAGTGTTCGATCACTTGCCGCAAAGAGTCTTTTTGACGTTGTAGGTTATTTTGTGCTAAAACAGGTAAAGTGAAACATAAAAGGCTTCCCCACAAAATAGCTATCAGACTGGTTTTATATTTCATATTGGTTGTGTGTTTACATAAGTTCTTGATTTATAATTTTTCAAAAATACAAAAAATATCATCAGATGGAACAAACATGAAAGAATTTATAATAAATCACCAAATTATGCCACAAGCAGCCACTTTAGTGCCACTTGGTGCCACGCTATTCAGGTTCCATTGAATTACAAACACTTGCATCTACTTTCGCCCCGCATTACGATAGATGCAAGTTACATAAAGCAAATTACAATGAAAGAAAATCAGAATGAAAAAGAAGTATTACTCGTGGCCGACAAGGACGACGACGGACGTGTTTACCGACATGCTGGGATATCCCGAAAACAACAGGATCTCATCGACCTGTACAAGATCAATCCGAATGATTATCCGATACTGGTGCAGGAGCAGAAATCTCCCACCGCAACGGAATAACAGTCGTTTACCGGTTCCTCCCCCGGACAATCCGAAGCAGGGGAACAAGTCCGCAACCGTTGGGCTTTGAGAACCGCGTGGATTGGGAACAGCTCGCCCGTCTGGGCTTCACGTCGGATTGTTTGGTGGAATATTCTATTATAACAGTGGCTACAGCCTCGCCTGTTCCGCCTTTGGCGCAGCAGAGCATTTGCTATAGTCTTTACCAACTTCAGGATCAACTGGATTGTGGGCACACAGTCCTGCGAGTTCGGGATGAATCGGAATAGCTTGATTATCTTTTTTTCTGCCACCAGAGTAATTACCGGAACCGGAGCGTAGTGCAGCGATGCAGTCCGTTGAAGGAGGTGGTTTCTTTGATGATGGCATTTATATTGATGGCAGTTCCGGGAAGTGTTGTATTACCGCAGGATCTACGTTATGAAAAAAACTGCTTGAAGGAAGACTACACCGGAATTCAAACCATAAATTTGGTCGGGGTTCCGGTGTTTTGTCTTCTACGGAGAGTTACTATCCTTTCTTATCTTCTGCCCTGTCTTCTGCGGCAGAACCAGGTTCGGAGGCGAATGGAAAATCATCGAAATGGAAACTTTTGTGAGGAGTGAAGTGAAAGATTATATCTTTCATTTATGTACCAATTACAAATCATCTTCCAATGCTGTACTTTTTGCATAAGCAGTACTCTTAGCCTCAAAGAAATCAGTCTTTACCATATTGGCATTGGAATATTGTGATACCCAACGCATGCTTTCGGGTTCTTTTAAATTGTCTTCATACAATGGAGTAAATCCAAGACTGGTCCAGCGGAGGTTTCCTAAATAACGAATGTAGTCTTCTATCATTTTCTTATTCAATCCCTGGATCTCGTCACCTATCACATATTGCCCCCATTCTATTTCCTGTTTCACTCCTTCACGCATCATCGCTTCGTATACTTTCACCCTATCAGAAGTAAACAATTCCGGTTCTTCCTTCTTCAATTCCAGAATGATATTACGAAACAGCCAAAGATGGGTATTTTCATCCCGATTGATATAACGGATTTCCTGAGCAGATCCAGACATCTTTCCGTTACGACTCAGGTTATAGAAAAACATGAAGCCACTGTAAAAATAAATACCCTCCAGTATATAATTGGCTATCAATGTTTTCATCAACGTAAAACTGTCCTGGCTTTCCTGAAATTCATTATAGCAATTACCTATAAAAGTGTTTCTTTTTAATAGATGCTCATCTGTTTTCCATTGATACAGAATGTCATTGCGCTCCTCCGGACTACATATAGAGTCCAGCATATAACTGTAACTTTGGCTATGGACGCACTCTTGAAAGGCTTGAATATGCAGGCAGAGATTGACTTCATTTGCTGTAATGTATTCACTGATAGTAGGCAGATTGTTACTCTGCAGGGAGTCAAGGAAAACAAGGAAGCTCAATATCTTGTCATAAGCTGTCCGTTCCGCCTTATCCAGATGTGGATAATCCTTTGTATCCTGAGTAAGATTGATTTCTTCGGGTATCCAGAAATTATTCATGGCCTGACGATACCAGTCACTTACCCATTTGTAGTGCATATTGTTGAAATCATTCAAATTAGTTGTATTCCCGCCAATCATTTTTCTGAGACGGAGTTCGGTATCACCCTCGGGATTGAAGAGGGCATTCTTCTTTAATTTCTTTATTTCCATATTTATTATTTAATGTTAGTCAGGATGCACAACTTTCACATTCTTCCACTTCCAGCGATTTACTGCGTACATAGTACACTGTCTTCACTCCGCATTCCCATGCCAACAGATAAAGGTTTAATACCTGTCTCATGGTAAAATCATTGGTGATATACAAATTCAAGCTTTGTGCCTGATCAATATGCAATTGCCGGATACCCGCAGCACGTATGCTCCATGTCTGGTCTATCCGGTAAGCTCCCTTATACAACCAATACGTCTTATCAGACAATGACGGAGCCACTCGCGGAAGCATGGCACCCTTCTTTTCTTCAAGAAAAAAACGTTTCATGACCGGATCTGTTCCGGCAGTTGTTCCGGCAATGATACTAGTGCTGCTGGTAGGAGCAATAGCCAGAAGATAAGCATTTCTCATGCCATCTGCCGCAACCTTGGCCGCCAAATCTTTCCATTGAAGAGAATCATAACCACGTTTCGCAAAATAAGCTCCGGTTTGCCAGTCACTTCCTTCGAAATAAACATATCTTCCTTTTTCCTTAGCAAGCCCGGCACTTGCTTCGATGGCGGCATAATTGATACACTCAAATACTTTATCAATGAAATTAAGATGCTCCACGCTTTCCCAACGGATACCGCGCAATGCAAGTGCGTGATGGTAACCGCTCACCCCTAAACCGATGCTACGGTACCGATGGTTTGTTATCCGGGCAAAAGGGATAGGATAGAAATTCAAATCAATCACATTGTCAAGCGCACGTACTACAACAGCTATTTTTTCTTTCATCTGCCGTTCATCCTCCAATGGAAGATGTCCAAGCGACAAGCTGGCAAGGTTACAAACGACAAAGTCACCGGGACGGACGGTATTGACTACAACCGTATCACCACCTTCCGTACGGACCTCAGTGGAAACAGTTTCAATGGATGACATATTCTGAGCTATTTCCGTACATAGGTTAGAACAATAAATAATCCCCCGATGCGAATTAGGATTAGCCCTGTTCACTGTATCCCGGTTGAATGTGAAAGGCGTCCCTGTCTCTACGGCAGAGCGTAGTATCAACCGGACAATATCTTTGATGTTCAGAACCCGCTTAGAGAGAAGGGGATCGTTTATACAATCCAAGTATTTTTGCTCCCACTCTTCTCCATAATAATCCTCCAGGCAATACCCTTTGACATTCATAATTTCGTTGGGACAGAACAAGTACCATTGCTGATTCAGGTCTTCCTTTGCCATACGCCAGAACAAATCAGGATAGCATACGGCAGGAAAGATATCATGTGCCTTCATCCGGTCGTCTCCATTATTGGTGCGGAGTTGCAGGAATTCGGGCAAATCTTTGTGCCAGACATCCAGATATACTGCTACAGCTCCCTGACGCATACCCAGTTGGTCGACAGCTACGGCAGTGTCATTTACCAGTTTCATCCAGCGTATCACTCCGCCTGCCACTCCCTTAAACCCTCGTATATTTCCTCCTGCCGCACGCACCTTACCAAAATACATTCCCATTCCTCCGCCAAACTTACTGACCATGGCAAAATTATCGATACTGCGATAAATCCCCTCCAGGCTATCGGGCACTGTATCAATAAAACAACTGGATAACTGGTGATAAGGCTTGCGGGCATTGGACAGTGTAGGGGTTGCCATGGTTACTTCTAACCGACTCAGCATATCATAGAACTTCTTTACCCACTGCAATCTATCACACTTTTCGGACATACCCAAATGAAGCGCAATCCCCAAATACATTTCTTGTACCGATTCCATTGGTTCATGTGAGTGCGTACGGATAAGATAACGTTTCGCGAGAAGATCCAATCCCGAATAATTGAAAAGTTTATCACGTTCGGGACACATAAACCCGGCAGCCACTTCTATTTCTCGTGGAGAATAAGCGCTCAGGATATAGTCACCATACAAACCTTCATCCGTCAAATAGCGCAGCTTGTCATAAAAAGAATAAATACCGGCAATTTCTGCCTGTACCTTTAACTTCTGCGTCAACTGAAAATTAAACAAACGGGCAGCAATAAATTCCCAGTCAGGCGCCTCTTGTGTAGTAAGCTCTACGGCAGCCTTAATAAGAGTCGTCAACCTCTCTTCAGCTGTCATATCGGTTTTGCAGAGGTTTACAAACTTCTCTGCCAGTATCACCAAACTATATTCATTGGCAACAAAATCCTTTTGAATATCTTTCAATGTGTCAGCCAACGCTTCAGAACCTATACTGCTGACAATATGGTTAAAAGCTTTTCTCCGTTCCGTACGTTGCCAACGATAAAGTATATAGTTTTTAGCTTCGGCATAAAAGCCATGTTCCATCAAACCACGTTCTACCTCATCTTGAATCTGTTCCACGCTACGGTGTACTTCATCACACAAAAAGAGTTCTACTTCATCTACAATTGTGTAAACGGTTTCGTCCGGTACTTCTCTTCCGGTACTGGCAAAACTCTTCCGTATCGCAACGGCTATCTTTTCTCTATTATATGGTTCCGTTGCCCCATTCCTCTTGATTATTTGCATGAAATGTTCTTGAAATGAATTATTTTATCGTTTCGCACCGTTTCCCTACCCCCCGAGTAGAAACAGCCTTTGATGAATGGCAGGTCTTCTGACTGACTCCTCCTTTCCGATGCCTTCCCACACTTCTCCTCATCTACTTGGGCAATGCAGTGGCAATAAGTTTAGTATCGGTAAGTCTACCGGAGTTTCACAGCAGCGGGACTGTCCGGGATTTACACCCGATTCCCTTTTAATCACTTATGCAGAAAAGCATAAGTGAACCAATTCGCCACAAAATAACGAAAGACTTCAGTAATATACAAATAATTCCGTAGTTAAAAAAAGTTGCCATAAGATGTATTATGCACAGATTATCCATTCTAACTGAGAAGGCAATTAAAGTTCATCTCAGTAGCCGAGATGTATATCTCAGCAGCCAAGATGCACATCTTAGCACGCAAGATATACATCTTAGTGCGCAAGATGGAAAGAATTACGTATACCGTTAATTTGTTTTAGGCTGATTGTCCCTTTTCTTTGTTACTGACTGACATTTTTTCCACTAACTCTGTTATAAGTTGCCTCCTTATTTAATCTTAAGGGTACAAAAAGCTGTCGGATTACTCTTTTTATTATGAACATTACTTTGTCATACCAACCATAGCAGCCACCATTGCGGCAATAGAGGCGATGGAAGTATTCATCCCTGTAACGTCCGCCGCCACAGTTTTTTTCCTGCCCTTTTTGCTTGGCACTATTATTTCACATCCGGGTTCAATTGCATTGCCCATTCTCCTTTTCAGACGAGAAACCATACCATTCATATATATTACGCTTCAGTGCCCGGTTTCCAAATCCACCTGCCTGCTCAATGTAATAACTAAGACTGCTCCCCTTCTGATAAAGTATCGTATTAGGATACATCACAGCTCCATTGATTGTTACCGTGCTGACATATTTAGGAACGAAAAGTACATCTCCTTCGCGCAAAACCATATCTTCGTCAGAGCCTGGATTTACCAATGCTTTCTCAAGTTCTATGCCTACCGGATAAGTGGAAGAGGCTTCCAGAGTAACCGGAGATACAGAAGCCTTTTCACTTCCTCTGACCGACAAACGTAGCACATCCTTTTTCTGACGCATTTCATCCGCCGTCATTCTGCGTATCAGACGCGCTCCTTTTACATAAGCTTCTTTCGATAGTCCGCCGGCTCTTGCTATCAGACTACTCAGCCTCTCATTACTTTGGATTAATGTATAATTACCGGTGAAGGCCACTTCGCCTTTAACTGTTACATTGGCCTGTTTACGATATCCCGGACTTCGGCGAATGAAAACGATATCATAGGGTTCCAGTTCAAATCCTTTATCCTCCCCCATCACCAGCCCGTTTTTAAGTTCAACCGTAAAGCTTTTTCCGATAACAGTGGAAGATGATATACTTTTAGGATCTCTAATCCGCCGCGAGACATCGATCCGGACCATAGAAGCAGATTCCAGCAATCCTCCCGCTTTTACAATCAAATCCTGTATGGACGTATTTTTAACATAAGGGAAATCTCCCGGATTCCTTATATCACCATAGATAGATAAAGTACCTTCTTTCTCAATGTCTTTCACACTCGAGATATAAAGAACATCATTTTTCTGTAAACGTAGGTCGGAGACTGCGCCAGCCATCATTCTTTTCAAATCGACCGGGATCATTTCATGTGTTAGGTCTTCATGCTCACGTCTCAACAAAGCCCTGTTGAGAAAAGCATCTCCCCGAAGTCCTTCTGCTCTGCTGATCAACTGCCTGACAGTTCCCGTGATACTATCGTCCAATTGATATACGCCGACACGGTACACAGCACCACGAACTTCAACTTTGTTTGAGAAACGTTGCAATACCGCCTCAACAGACAATTCATCACCGTCGGTCAAAACAAAAGATTGGTAATCATCCTGCCCTACATTGTATATCTGTTTCTCTTTCCCATTCAGACGAAACAGACGTATCGCGTCCCGGTAAGCATCTCCCGTGAAACCTCCCGCATAGCTGAGCAGAGTTGTTATGGTTTCTCCTTTTTTCATTTCATACGCCATCGGACGTTTGACTTTTCCGGAAATACTAACCAAATTCTCATAAGGAGGAATCAAAATGACATCGCCTTCCGATAAACGGATGTCGTCCGTCAACTTTCCTTTCATAATGTAATCATATACATCAATGCAAGCGACCTCTTTTCCACCTCTCACAACACGAATATCACGTAAACTTCCAATACCACTGACCCCACCGGCACGATACAAGGCATGGAATACCGATGCAAATGCCGACAAGCGGTAAGTACCCGGTACCTGTACTTCACCCATGACATTGATCATGATGGTACGGATTCCCCCTAATGATAACTTGATATGAACCGATTTTCCGGAAATAGCGGCATAAATCTTACTGAATTCACGTCTTAAGCTCCGTTCGGCATCCTGTATACTCATTCCATCCAGAAAGATGGGACCTATACCTGCCACGTGAATAGTACCTTCAGGAGAAATAATTTCTCTGACTGTATTTTCGGAAGTGCCCCACACATCGATAATCAATTCGTCTCCGGACCCTAACACATAATTTTCAGGGGTAGGGATATCCAGATTAGGTTCAAAAGATAAATTCCGGTCAGTAAATATATTGCGTCCAAAAACTGTAACCTGCTTACCACGGATTATAAAATCCTCTTTTCTATGTTGCCTTGCCCTGCTCCCGCCCGCCAATAGAATGAACAGGGCAAATAACAATGCTCCCTTATCATTCACCCTGCCGGATATCTTATCAATCAGACAGCTTACTTTTTTTGTGACGCAAGAAAGCGACTGACAAGAAAAACCCACAGCAACGGTTTGCAACAATATTTCTATACTCATAAAACACAGTTATTAATTAATCATGTAGATTCTAACACAAATAATGAATCCCATAAATTAACACAATCCACATCCATATTTCACTTCTGATAAGGAAGCAGAAACTTGAAACCTCTCCCCCGCAACATGACTTCAGACTCACGCACTTCTTCTACAAACAACCGATGTATCCCTTCTGTTATTTGCGGTTTTTGGGATTCATAACGAAGAATATTCAGATCAACAGAATCACCCTGTATGGGGTTCACAATGGGAGCTAATTTTATATAAGAACTACTATAAGTCACTCCTCCCCCTCCATAAGGACGGGCGCTGTTTGCAATCCACGTACCTACTCCTTTTCTTTTGACTACCATTTTATTATTCAAAATCAAATAATATGAACTTGCATTGGTACTATACCAACCCGAAGTCTCCAGTTCTCCTTCCGGTCTCACTTTAATATGGATGATTTTCTTCTCTTTTGCATCTTCAGAAATAGCGATAACTTGGGCTTCTCCCTCATATTTGGGATTTATCTCAAGCATCCCGGTAGAGCCGTCCCATTTGATATCCATGATATCCGCCGGGTCGTTCTCTTCCAATTTGGTCAGTTCCCCTCCTCCGAAGATACTTACGTATTTACTTTTAAATCCGGGAAGGAACTGAACCGTTGAATGGCTCACTTCCAAGTCGGGAAAGACCACGCTGATTTTCAGCCTTGCACGCTTGTCATGCGAAATGATAGTGGCAAACGTTTCACCTTCCAACAGACCTTTTACCTTAAGCGTGTCCATACTTATATAGGCAGTAGCTATCTGTGCGTTTTCTACGTTAACTATATATTTCCCGTTTCCGCCTGAGAGAAGGAGTCTTTTTTCCGTTTGTTTATTCAACAACAATTCTTCGACACTCTTCTCTTTTCCTATCCGGATATCGGGAAGTTCTTCTTTTTGTTTTTCACATGCAAAAAAGCAAATAAGGCAAAAAATGATACACAATTGGGTTATTACATTCTTTATCATTGGTTTATTTCCTATTTAATTGTATTTTTATTCTTGAATCTTTTCTACACCCAGTTGGGGATATAAAATCTCCCATTCACGACCTTCTCCCTCATCAATATAGATTTCCAGTCGAAACTGTTTGTAAAATCCTTCAAACTCAGGGAACTCTAAAGTATCATCTTTGGGGTTAACTGTCATTCCGTTCAATTTATAAGAGATTCTCGCATCAGGATTGGCCAGTTCATTATAATAGAGCTTTAGGAAACGCCCCTTGCAACTCCCGTCAGGAGTGATAGTACGCAGGTAAGGAATCCGATCTTCAGAGTTTTCTGCTTTACTCATTCCTTCCGTCACTCCTTTTCGTTCGGCATATGGTGAAAACTCGTTACCCTTTACTGCTCTTACTTTAACGTGGTGCTCACTTCCCGGTTTAAGTTTTGTCTTCATATATGAATTTCCGGATGTGGTTGTTTCGGTTTTGCCATCAAACATAACTTCCCATCGCATTTCTTCATCCATGACTTTATTCCAAGAGATCTCCATTTCGCTCTGATACGCTTTTATACTCAGATTGCGGGGAGCTTTCGGGACGGAAGATATGTCCGGTCCGGTCCCTTTGGGCACCATCGACATATCGTCGAACAGCATATAGCCCTCCTGATAAACCCGAAGTGTTTTTATACCCATCCCCATACTATAAACATTCTTCGGAATTGTTACGACACCCTCCGCTTTTTTCCATTCATCTTTAACTGTTCTTACCGAAAGTATTTTCTCTCTACTTTTTACCCTTCCATCATCATACCACAATAAAGTTACTGCTATTTCAGTGTTTTTTATATTCGTTTTGTACCAGAAAGAGAATGCATATTGTTTTCCCCCTTCTACCGGTGTAGGTTGAGCCAAATAGATAGATCCTCCGTTGAGCCATATCTTAAGTGCATATGTACCCGGACTCTCGGGACGCCTCTCCTGTACTTGTTCCGGACTAAAGTCGCTTGCTATACGCCAGCCAATGGGCTGTCCCCCATCTCTCCACTCTTCATATCCTCCATTGGGAATGATATTTTCTTTTTGAGCTTTGACTTGGATTGTTGCCGACATGAATATAATTATCGGTAAAAGCAGTTTATGTATCTTTCTCATTTTTCTCCTTATTTTTTAATGTCTTCCAATGAAACTCCAAATATTTTTCCAATGCGAGTTGCCAAATTATATAACGCCCCTTCGGTTTGCTCTCTTCCCAATAAGCGCTCTTTATCCCATAAACCATCGTTCTTCTCCAGTTCATGCAATAAGTTTCCGGTTTCTTCGTTTGTAATGAATGGCTTTCCTTGCGTATTACGTGCAAATTGTGCAGCATAGATCAACCCGTAAGCTTGGGAGAGCAGGCGGAATGCACGTCTGGGATTCTCTTTTAGATTGGCAAATGTATTAGGGCCGACAAGCAGATTCATAGCTCTTGCGGCAACCACCCGCGAAAGCTCTTGTCTGATGGTATCGGCCTGTAGCCTCATTTCATCATATCGGGAAGTCTCCATAAAGGTCCGTCCTTTTACAAATGAGCGGAAGATGCGTAAGTGACAGTCTTTTAGGGCAGGTAAGCCATCGGCCTGAGCCAATGTTTTCCAGAAGCTGTAATATCCATAAGCCAGATCCCAATGATGCTCTAACTCTGTATAGTTATGACCGGGTAAGAGTTGTGTCAGGTCGTTTCGGATAAGTATCTCGTTATTTCCCAATATTTCCTCAGCCAGATGTATATTCAATATTTTGTCCAGATATATCGCCCCCATAACAGCATATTTGTAAACCTCGGCCACGGCAATCCCTTTCTCATCTACATAACAGATATCTGAATCGCCTATATTATTGCCTACATATCCCGTCGAACCTTTCGCAGCTTCCCTGTTCCTATGTTCGTAAGAGGGAATGTTCGCCCCTAAACCCGCAATGCGTGCAGAAGCTTCAAACCAATTGTCAATGTCTCGCAGAATCTTTTCTCTATCGTTCAGATGTACAGGAGAAGTGGAAACTTCTTTCTGGGGTTTCAGTCCGAATGTCCCTTCATGATAGATACGGCGTGCTTCGTCATAATCTCTTTGAGTACTCATACGCGCTTCATTCATATATTCCGAAAAAATTCGGTCAATGGGAGATTTCAGAAATTCACATTCCAGCACATTTACAGAACTCTCCCCGTTTCTTGAGAATTTGTATGAAGGTTCAGGAAATACCGGAAGTTGGTACGCACTTTCCACTGTTTCATTTATCCCTTCGGTACAAGCTGCAACACTCGTCAGCAGACAGAAAGAGAGTATATATTTCAGTAAGTAATTCATCTTTTTGCTATTTTTTCTTAAGGTAAAATCAAATATTCACAATAAGGATACCTCAGTGGGTTGATCCCTTCCTCATTTTGATATTGCTCTGTTTCCAAACCGGGAATTTCAATCAGTCCGTCGGTAGAAACGGCTTTGATACTTGCTTTTATGTTGGAAGACCTGGGTCCCTCCCCGGTAACACATAGATATAGAGGAAATCCCGAATGGACATTAAAAGAGATTTCCAATTTCTCTCCATTATACATTACGTTGGGGATTAACCGGCCTGTATCCTCCCGTGCCACTCCCGCACTCTTCTTTCCACAACTGATTGTCACCAACTCTTTCTTCTCATTAATATATTTCACTTTGTACTGGGCAATGACATCATTTGTAAGGTTTCCATCCCAACCTTTTTCCTGAAACGAACATATCAAGGTTATCTTATATTGTTCAGCGTCATCCGGTGTTTCCGTACCGGGGTATTGGTAACTTTCCAATGCCTGATTGGGATCACACAATTGCACGAACAGCTCTCCACGCTTGTTTGCAGGTTTCTCTATCTCTTTAGGTGGAAATAGTTTTTCATAATCTTCATTCACTGCGAAATCTTCTTTTACTGTATTGCAGCTGCATACAACCAGCAGGCAAATTATCCATATATGTTTCATATTCATTCTGGTTTTTAATATTTAAATTTCATCCCGGATTTCAGCTATTACTCCGGTCTTTTCTCCTTCGGGAGCAAGATGTCTGCTTACCCAACGCATTGTTTTACTATAAGGGTCAAACACTTTGACAAGTTCACAGACGAACCGCTCTCCCTCTCTGCGGAAATCATAAAAAGTGTATGTTTCACTATACCGTATACCGGGCCTGAAAGTCAAGCCGTCAGCTGTACCTACATATCCCGATCCCAAGCCTCTCACCTTATTCCCAAGCCATCCCCGAGGAGCAAAGTAATCTATGGCAAGAAACAGACGATAGCGTTGATATACTTCCAGTGGTTGTTTCGTATTTCCATCCGTGCTATAAGTGGCATTCATACGCATGTCGCTTCGAAAATAAACCCGGTCAGCCTTACGGATACTTAGTTGAGGATTTTTCATCTTCTCAAAGAACAGCTTATTGTCATATGACTTTCTAATATCCTCCTGCCAACTTTCATCACTCTTCAGTTTTGTAAATACAATATACTCCCGTGCAGGCTCTGTATATGAAGATGTTTTAAATATCAGATTTCCGTCAATATCTTTTCCTGTATAAAGAAAATCCGAAGAACCGGTGAACCGGTCGTTCACCAAAGAGTGCAGATAGTTATAAGTAGTAAAACTCAGTTGTGTGAATGTATTTTGGCTTACTTCAAACTCACTTTGCCGAACTTCCTGCAAACTCTGCTCGGTATAATCGGCCACAGCCTGTACAACTCCATTGTCAGAGAACCTCATCAGGAAGCAGTGTCCGCCATATCCATATTTATACTTTTCGTCGAATATCCCTTTGGGAAGAGTTATCAATTCGTTCACATTCGTAAACAGCAGAGAGTCTGTTCGGGGGAAGTAGGTGACAGACCATCCGTAAGGGGCGTTTATAAGCTCCTTTCTCAGCTCGCTAATATGTTTCGCGTTCCGTTCAGAAGGAGATAAGTCGAAGATTCCTTCATCCTTACATGAAAAGAAAACCATTATCAGAATCAGTATTCGAAATCCTGTTTTCATGCTTTTTATTTTTGTTTAGTAAATGCTTTTAATTGCTTTATACTTCTCAGTTGAAGATAATTAAGCGAAATCTTAATTTCTTTATTGAAGTAATCTTCTACCAATTTTTGCTTTTCTGTCAACTCTTTGTATGCCTGGACAGCTTGTTCATTATATGCATTTTGGAGGTCCTGATCCGATCCGGCTGTATAAGGAGTTTTTGCTTCAGTCAAGGCTTTAAGTATATCTTTGGGGGTATGTGTCAGCTTTGAACTGATAATTTCCGCAAAGTCCTTTTCGGGCGAGAGAAGAGAATGGTAGGTAAAAAAGCCTTTTCTATTGGCATATCTGGCCAAAACGAACACTCTACGTCCATGCATCTCTCCTTTGAAGACCCATGCAATGGGGGTGGTCGATTCGATATATTTGTTTCTACTTATGGATAGGAAGCTGTTTCTGTCGTAAGGGAAAAGTTCCATAAGATGTCTGGCAAACTGGTGATGTACACTTCGCATTAAGACAAAAACTTTATCTTCATCTTTAGGATCGAACTCGTTGATGTTGTACAGAAACATCTCATTAGTTGTCGCCTCGGGATTATCTAATAATTCCATCCCGTTTCCATCTACATTTCTTCCTCCGTACATATATATTTTAAGAGGATTCTTTCCCAATAAGAACTTTTCTCCTCCCAAATCGGGGCTTGTGTAGAGATCAATCCATAAGGCCTTGATAGCCTTGAGCACACTTTTTACATTAGCGACTTCGGGAGGATAGATATAGCTCCCGTTTTGCACTACATTTTTGTCCCACCGATATTCCACTTCGATGCCGTAAGGGAGGGTGAATGTATCCAATATCCATTTGTCCAACTCTGTTTTTTCACGCTCTACCGCACCCGCTTCCACTACACTCCGATCAGATAAGGGTGCTTCCTTCTCACAGCCTGCCAATAGGAAAGAGGTAACGAGAAAATACAGACTTCCCCGGATAAAATATCTGAATTTCATTTTTTTGATTATTGTTTTCATACGCTCGGTTTTATTGTTTAATTATTTTTTAGAATATTTTATCGGGGATTAGGAACCAATCCCCGGTTAATGGCTTCTGCCGGAATTTGCAGAAGTTTTCTGGAATCTTCTTTTTCCAGTTGCCTGTAAAACTTATACTTCGATGTACGTTTGACCGATATATAAAAACGGCGAATGTCAAACCACCTCAGACCTTCGTGCAGGAATTCCTGTCTTCTAAAACCTAAAAAGATTTTTATCAGCGCCAACTGATTGATACTCATTCCATAGAATGGAGTATAAGTCTGGTAATTGTCGCTACTTGTCTGCGTATAAGCCGAACGGTTGCAAGAAGGGTACACTCCATACTTGGCAGATAAGTAGACCAACAAATCATCTATTGCTTTATCATACTCTCCAAGCATGGCATACGCTTCCATCCGGTTGAGCATAACTTCGTCGGTAGAGAATAAAACATTGGTAACATACAGCCCTCTGGGACGTATACCTGTATAACCGGATAATGACAGTTCATCGAATTTTGCTATATATTGTCCGTCGTCTATACGTCCATCATTATAGTTGAACAGAAAGTACGGCTGCATCTTCATTTTCCGGAAATTAAAACATCCGTCTATTCCGTGTTGATTATACACCTTTTCGGCACTTTGGGTTGTTACTCCATATTTTTCTGAGGGGATATTACGTGCTACTCTTGATTCTGTGGTAGTTAACAATAAATTGGCTGGTTCATCAACACTTGCATACCGAATATAGAGATACTTATTATTGGAGTTAAATTCCTTTTTATACTTCTGCCAGTTTCTTAAGACAGGCTTTGGATCGATACCAAGTACATAATCAGAATATGAGACCACCCGGTCCCATTCTCCCTTAATCAGATAAAAGCGCGAAGCAAAAGCATAGGCCGCTTTCTTATTGAAATGAAATTTAGGCTTGATGTAATAAGCATCATCCACCAACGAAAGACCCAGTTTCATATCTTTTTCAATCTTTTCATACACCTCCTTCACCGTTCCGCGCTCATAGTCTACCAGTGCATTTTTTTCAGGTCGACTTAAATAAGGTATGCCCGGGGCTGTTGCCGATTTGGCGGTTCCGTAAGGCTCGGCCCAGATATTTATCAACATGAAATGCAGATAAGCACGCAAGAGAAACGCTTCTCCATACAACGCTTTTACCCGATCTGTTTTAGGGTATTTACCGAGTAACTCTAATGCCTGATTGGCTTGAGCGATTCCGGCATAACATGCATTCCAATAATTCAGCGGAGTATCTAAATCTTCCTGATCGTAGTCTTCCCAATAATACATCGCTTCGTTCAACCGCGAATGAATGCCGTTTACCCTTTCTTCCACATTATCCGTACGTGCTTCCAGAAAAGCAAAATAACTGGCTTCGGGATAGGCTCCGGTAAGGAGCTCGGCTATTTTGTCCTCGCTGTCTATTTGTACATCAAGGGTAGAATCCGGATTTGTTTCCAGATAGTCCTGACACGCCGTCAGCAGAAGGATCATGATACTTAAAAAGATTGTCTTCTTCATTTTTGTCCAATTAAAATTCAACATTCAATGTCATCGTATATTGTTTGGGAGTAGGTAGTGAAACTCCCCCTGATCTATAAAACTCAGGGTCTTGCCCGTTTAGTTTCTTATCCGAATAGATCAGGAATGGATTCGTCACGTTTACCTTTACATTCATCTGCTTGATTTTGAGAAAGGAAAGGAATCTTTGAGGCAGACGATATCCCAACGAGATGTTTTTCATACGCACGAAACTGCCATCGGCCACCCTATTTTGTGAATAGTTATAGGTGTTATAAGCTTTTTCGATATTTTCTTTTCCGATATTCCGTATCAGATCCTGTGAAGGAATAACGGGAATATTTGTTTTCCACTCATCATCGGGGTTCAACCAGCGGTTGTAGTACTCTTTGGAAAATACATTAAGGTCGGCAAATGCCGGATCAAACGACGGGTTCAGCCGAATCTTATTACCTGCTTGCATGGTAACGAAGCACGATAATTCCCAGTTTTTATACTTAAAGGTATTGGCAATACCTCCTATATAACTCGGTTCAATAGGTCCGTGGTAAATAAGGTACGACTTTGAATGCTGGGCATCCAGAAAGTCTGCTCCTGATATTTCACTGTTCACTCCCTTGTTGGAAGGATAAAGTCCGAAATCGAAAGTAGGCAGACCATCACTGTTAAGCCCCTGAAAATTGAAAGAAAACAGAGATCCACGTGGAAAACCGACAATGTTGCCACGTCCGGTTCCGGCCACCATATCAAAGGTGTTAGGAGTATTCAGCAACCGGGTAATCTTCTGTTTCATTCCGCTGATAGTAAATGTGGTAGACCAACTGAATTTCTCACTCAATATATTTTGGGTCTGTACCGCCAACTCCACTCCGCGCGTACGCATATCCCCGAAATTAGCATATTTGTAATACTGTCCTCCCACACCGGAAGTACGGATAAGATCTATCAGATCGAATGAATTGCGTTGGTACACATCAAATGTTGCACTAATGCGATTGTTGAACAGTCCAAGTTCAAGACCGAAGTTCAACTCATACATTTTTTCCCACGTCAGATCACGATTTTCCAAATGTAAAATACGCAACGCATTCTCCCTGTCTTTCAGAAGAGTACGGTTGACTATAAGATGGTTGAAAACCGCAGTAGAGTTAATAGCTTGTTCATTCATTTTGGCAGTTAGTCCATAACTTGCACGCAGGGCGAGTCTTGAAATGGTAGAGTATTTTTTCATATACTCCTCCTGATCCAGATTCCATTTGGCTCCGATATTCCAAGTCGGCAACCAGCGAGAACGACTATATTTACCCGCAGTGTTGGATCCTTCATAATTGAATACCCCATTGAAAATGTATTTTCCGGCATAACCGTAAGTAGCGCTACCCGATAGCGTCACTCCCCTTTCATAACGTTCGGTCAGAGAAAAATAGGTATCTCCTTCATTGGTCAACTTTTCAAAAACCAAGGGGTTGGAAAAGACCTGATTCCCTCTATCATACTGTATCCCATAACCTTGAAAGGGATTGATGCTGCGATCCGCATATCGTATTTCAGTAAATCCGAAAGCGCGTATATTATGCTCGCCCAGTTGCTTATTATAATCCAAAGCCAGACGTCCCAAATAACTTCGCAAAGAAGTTTCCGTTTTATTGAATATACCCCCATGTGTCAATGCCACCCGGGGCAGTTGCATCGGATCATCTTTATTCTTCAACAGATAAATGTTTTCCCGGGCTACATAGGGAGTCTCGTTGGCACGAAAAGCCTGTATCACATTAGATCCTTCAGTTATAAAATGCGAACTTTTGGTAACCGCATGACGTATCGTAGCCAATCCTTTTACTTCAATGTTGTTATTAAGCCTGTATGAGAGTTCGCCCTGCAATTTGAGATCCAACACTTCGGTTTTAAGGTAATTGTTTTCAAATTCATTCAGGATGTTGAACGGAGCCCAGTTGTTCCGATAGTACTCTCGCTCGCCATCCGCACTATGAGGACGTAAAGTGCGGCTCGTACTTAAAGCATAGCTAAAAGGATTAATATCGAAATCACGTTCGAATGTTCCGATAACAGTATTTTTACGTTGCGAAATCGTTCCCGGCGAGTTTTGGTTGCGCAGATTTCCTTGTGCGGATATAGTAACCTTTATCTTGTCCTCGTTCCAGTAGAAAGAGTTCTTGATATTGGCAGTAATCCTTTTAACATTGTCAGCCAGTGTCCATCCCCTGTCATCATAAAAGCCGATAGAAGCATACATAGCAGAATTCTCTCCTCCTCCGGAAAAAGTCACCGTATGTGTATGGATAGGCTTATATGTAAACAACTCTTTAAACCAATCAGTATTAGCATACTCTCTTGCGCGCATAAACGTCCGTTTAGCATCATCCGTATTCTCCAGATAATATCGCCCGGTAGTCGGATCAACTGTGTTGAGTGCTTTATACATTTGATAATACACTCCACTGCGACGCCCATATAGTGTATTTTGCAAAGAGAAATATCCCTTTCTGTCCATCTCCTGATAAATAGACATACTCTCCTGAGAATTGAGCAGATCGAAATTCGTATAGGAAGGAACAGAGCGCATGCTTAGTTCGTATGAATAAGAAAATCTGTTCGGCGAATTCCTTTGACCGGATCGAGTGGTGATTACGATCACTCCATTCAGTGCTCTGGCACCATAGATCGAAGTTGCCGAAGCATCTTTCAATACCTGTATATCTTCAATATCAGATGCATTCAGCCCAGCAACAGCCGAACTGATGAGGGTTACAGCATCACCCGAAGCCAGCTGGTCAAGTGTAAGCGAGACAAGATCTTCGTATACTGCTCCGTCTATAACCCATAGAGGCTGTACATTCCCCATTATGGAAGCACCGCCCCGTATATTGATCCGGGGTGCCGCACCGAAACTTCCTGTTACATTCTGTATGGAAAGTCCCGCGATACGTCCTTCGAGCATGCGCGATACATCCGATATACCGTTTAGCTTGATTTCATCCAGTTTTACCGAAGCTGCCGCCCCTGTAAAAACCCTGTTTTTAATCTGTTGATAGCCGGTGACCACCACTCCCTCTATCTCTTGTACATCGTCTTGAAGTATTATATTCATTATATCGGACGTGATTTTGACTACCCGGGTTTTCATTCCCACGAAACTCACTTTCAGCATCTGCCCTTTCCGAGCTTTAAGGGAGAACTTCCCTTCCACGTTTGTAATAACCCCTCGTGCTGTTCCTTCCACTACCACCGTAGCTCCCGGCAGAAATTCTCCAGTTGTAGAACGTACTGTACCTTTTATCTCTGCCGGCTCCTGTGCCAGACAAATCTGAGAAAAGATTGCCAGCAGCAAACTACTAATTACAATTTTTATAATCGATGTTGCATTCATTGTTATTTATTCTTTTTGTTGTTTATCACAATTGAATTTTAATATCAGAACTGTACATTAGCTCCCGCATAGATTCCAAAAGGATGTCCTGCTCTCAGACCCGCAGGATGGCGGGATGTAAGGTAAACCCTATTGGTCAGGTTGATCGCGTTTAACCTGAGCGTCAGATATTTATTTACAAGTACATTGACCGAAGCGTCGAGTATAAGGTTCGCCGGAACTTTCTCTCTCTCCGCAATTGTTCCCTGCCCGGGTGAGGTGCGCATGTCACTGTTATAGCGTGCACCTATATTTGCGTAGAACCATTTATATTCTATCCCCAATTGCATGTTCAGAGCGTGTTTGAAAATATAAGGTATTTCATCACCTCTAACTACATTACCCCATGAGTGGCTTTCGAACGAGTTCCTCATTTCCGTATCCGTATAAGTATATGATAACTGCAAAGGCAATCTTAGGCTACAAGTATGAGGCAGAGGCTGATATTGCACCAGAAACTCCGCACCTTTTACCCGGGCCTCTCCCACATTGAACTGCTCAAGCGTTCCGGATCCGCCCGAAGCGGCCAGATCGCTTCCCAGCATATTACTGTAATTGTTGTAGAAGCCTATTAGCTCTGCTTTGAATTTCCCGATAGAAACACGTGTGCCCAATTCCATATTCACACTGCTTTCAGGCTTTTGATATAATTCCGCGCTTGGAGGAGCAAACCCTTTGTGGACCCCGAAGAAAACAGAAGCGGCCGGAAGCAATTGATAGTGTACGCCTATTCCCGGAATCAGTACACGTGCATGGTTCGGGGTCTCAATACGTACTTTACCCGAACGCGCCAAATCTTCTTTCGTATAGTCTTTTTTCAATAAGTCTATGTCCTCGTATCGTAACCCGGCAGTAATAGTCCACACGTTATATCTTAATTTGGCAAGCAGGTAACTGGCTAAAGCGTTGGCAGAAGTAACACGGTTGGCATTTGTACCGTGAATACCTTCCATGAATAGTACCATCTTCTTATTTTTCATTGAGTAAGAGTCATCCCATTGAAAACGATCTTCCTCATCGGCATGATAACGAAGCCCGAACTCCAGGTCGAAGAAGAACTCTTTCACGTTGAAACGGTATTCAGCTCTGGTTTGTATACCTCTGGAACGATAAGTTCTGTTATTGGCTCTTACCAATAAGGCCTCACCCTCCCGGTCTGTTTTTCCTGTTAGAATATCAAAATAGCGGATATTAGTTTCCGGGTCTATAAGTACATCGGCGACGGATATTTTCTCTTTCGAGGTGATTCCTGCACGCACATCATTTAGTTTGTACCAATTCCGGTGAAAATAGTTATAGTATGCGTTGGTAGTTACTTTCAATTTGTTGGAAAAAGTCAGAAGATAAGTAGCAACCCACTGCTGATGATCAGTTTTAAGTTTATCCATTTGCGAACCTGCATACCGGAGAAAAGGGGTTTTCTTAAAATCATCTGCGGAAAGCCCCACATACGTTTCATCCGAATTTTCGCCTGCATATCCGAATTTCAGTTCCAAAGCATGATTCACTCCCCTTACTTTATCCGTTTTTACCACCATTTTGGCTATAATGTCATTTCTTTTAAATCCTTCGGCTGCATAATCTTCGTATCTCTTGAAACCATCCGATTGATAACGCAGATATTCCACCATATATCCAAAATGTTTCCAGTTACTTCCGATAGCTGCATGAGATTTAAACGTATTCTTACTTCCGTAAGAAATGTTTGCTTTACCGGAAAAGTTGTTCGGAATAGGAGTCGATACCAGATTAACGGCTCCTCCCGTAGTGAACGGGCCGTATTGTACCTGACTACTACCTTTCAGTACCTCAATAGCTTCCATTCGGGCAACATTGGGAAAATAATAAGCCGCCGGAGCAGAATAAGGAGCCGGTGCCGCCAGTACACCGTCCTCCATAATAGAGATACGCTCACTTCGCTCGGCCTTCGTTCCTCTCAAACTAATGTTCGGACGAAGCCCGAAACCGTCTTCTTCATACATATTAACTCCCGGGACGGCTTTCAGCATGCGGTTGATATCCGTATATCCAAGCTTGCGAATTTCCTCGGGCGAGATATAATATGCCGAGCCTGTACGGTTTCTTGCTTTAAACTTGCTTCCAAGTATTTGTTGGGATGATACTACTACCTCTTGTAACTGGTAGATGGAGTCACTCTTCACCTGCTGTTCCTGTGAGTATATAGCTGAATATCCCAAAGAAAAGAGGATGATAAATAAAGGTTTTCTATTTGTCATATTAATAAAATTGTAACACTGTCAGGGGGCTTCTATTTGATTTACCTCCACAAGAGATGCGCTTTGCAGAAATCAAGCTACGAATAGCGGTATAACCTGCTTACTTAACACCCATATCGACTCTTTTAGAAAAGCTGTAGTGCCTGCATGGATAGGAAAAAAAGGAAAGCAAAACTCTAATGTTTGTTAGGGTATAGAAACTGTATTCCTTAATATAGTTTAGTTGTTTGTTTAATTACAGCGGCAAAGATAAAGACACTAAATTTAACCCACAATCACTATATTTAGGTATTTGCACCAAATCGAAATTTTTCCTAACATTACATAAAACAGATTGCTTACACACAGAGTATGAGCATGATATGGCATTAAACTTATAAAGTTACCAAAGGAGTAAGATAACAGTCCATTAAGTAATATTTATGTGTTCCACCGGATCCCGGCAAATTAAACTTGCAGTTAAAGCCGGCTTTTATCAGTCATCCCTCAAACAGGATGTCAGGAGTATGTCATGAGAACAAGTTTTGTATCATTTCTCACAGTATAGTTCTTAACTGCATTCTTATTTTCCAGTGACACTTTTCGACTTCAGAATTAATATATCCGAATGGAGCAAAGCACTAAAAAAGCCCAAAGACTTAAAGTGATCAAAAGTATTTAAATGAAACAGGAAATTGAAACCGAAGCCATCAAGAAACCCAAGCAAAGAAAGAGTTTACCCCCCCCAACTAACTGTATTACAAAATATCACTAAAATAAAAAGACCGGAATAGAATAAGCATCTAATCCAGCCTTTATATGATTTTCCGGTATATATATCAGTAACCCAAATCGGAAGCATCGATCCGTTTACTTTCTGTTCTCAATTTACTGGGAGTCATTCCAAATAATCTCTTACAGTAAGAAGTGAAATGAGCTTGTGAATTGAAATCAAAATCCATTGCGATCTCTTGAAAAGGAATATCAGACTCACTTATTTTTTCTCTGATCAACTCCGCTTTCTTTTTTTGCATCCATTGGTAAGGACTTTCTTTAAAACAATCCCGGAACTTACGATTAAAAGAGCGCTCAGAAGTACAGTACAAACCTGCAAATTCCTTCACACTCTTTACTTTCCTATAATTATCCATTACAAAATCTTCAAAATGTCCTGCATGACCTAAGATAGAAGAAAAAAAAGTAAATAATTCTTTCTTCGTATAATACCCTCTCAAAACCAACAAGACCTCTTGCTGTTTGATAAGATGCATATGTTTACATTGCATTTTGGCATATAAATATGCAACGATGGAATCCAAAACAGCCAGTAAAGGAGCTCTTATAGGAAGTACACACATCTCTTCTTTCTTTTTCTCATAAGAAGAGAGAGAATTTATATAAACTTTATCACACACTCTAATGTCTTTATTCCAAAACAACAAGAGACATTTTGCATCATATATGACTTCGATTTTATTATCCACATGCTGTGGGATAAGAAGCATTTCATCTTTCTCAACATGTACATTCTGATATTCACCACTATCGATAGACACCTCTCCATCAAGGAGGAAAAAAATACAAGGAGAAGCACTATTATCTATTTGACTTACATTATCTTTTTCTAAATTATAACAAACAAAACCTGTATTAACATCTACTTGATAGTTCATGCATGACAGATGTTCTTTAAAATAAAGTAATTTCATAATATTATTTTATTAAACATACAAAATTAAACTATTAGCGGCTATTTATCACAAAATAAAATTTTACACAAATCCACCAACTATCTCTACATTTATTCATAAGATAATCTTTTTAAGCATTTCTTTTTATGAAGTTTAAAGAGTTACCTACTCTTAAGCCAGATGATGATTAATTCTTTAACATTCTATTATTTCTTCGAATCTTTTCATTCTACATCAAAACAACGGAACAAAAAAGGCAACAAAAACAAAATTGTTCTTGCCGCCTTTATGTTTTATGAAAAATTAATATAGCTCATTATTCTTCATTTGTTAACCAACCCCAGTAATCTGAATTCGTCACTCTCTCAATAGACACTTTTCTATCACCCATTCTGACTTTATCCGGACCTGAAGCCGGCACCGAACTGGCATGATACCCGACTCCACGCCATTTCAACATATGCTGAGGCACTTGTCGTTTCAACAACGCTCGATACACAGCTTTTGCACGACGTTTTGACAAATCCATATTATAATTATCACCTCCTCTTGCGTCTGTATATCCGGTTATCAAGAAATTGTTATCCGGATAGCTTTTCAACAGATCTGCAATTTTATCCAAAGTGAGTTCAGACTCGGAAGTAACCACATCCTTATCAAACGCAAAATGAATGTTATCGAACAGATCGCAGATATGACTTTCTACCACAGTCGGTACTTCAACTCTCTTTTCAACAATCCGTTCTACAATCCTATCAACCGGACGATCTATGTACTGTACAACCGGTATGGGACGTTTTGTACTTCCACCCCAACGGAACATAACACGCATCGAAGCCTGAACAAAGCGCGTTTGATTTTTATCGACAGGCATTATGTATTCTCCCTGTAATCCTATTCCCCAATGATCGTTAAACCAAGCTTGTACCCCGGCTCCAAAGGATAAGGGGAAATAGGATTGTTTAGATCCTATTGTCTCTTTATTCCAAGGATTTGATGACGTCCATTCTGCTTCTCCTATAGGATCATTCCCAAACTTACCCGCATTAATTGCATGAAAATCATGATGAAGGTAGTTAACACCTATACGTAAATAAGGTTCTACATATTTTGATTTAAACAATGGAGTAAATCGAAATTGAAGTCCCGGACCGGCCATATACATGAAATCGTATTTACGCCCGCCTGTTTCAACTTGATTTCTTGCTAAACCCAATGTTCCCTGCAAATCAATGTAAAACCAGGGGTTCAGTTCACGAGCAGCATACAGTTGGATACCACCAAAAAGATGATCGATATTCATCCGATACAAATAATCACCATCTATTTGGCGGAAATCGGAGAAGGTCACTCTATCCCAGTTGATAAGAGCCCCACCAGCCCCCACCTCCCAAGCTTTGGTTCTATATTCCGGTCTCTCCACTTTATCGTTTTGAGCATAAGTATAGAAGGGAAAGACAGTAAAAGCCAATGCTCCTATAAAAAGTCTATTTATTATTACACTGAAATTCATCTTGTTTATATTTTATTTGTCTTTATAAGTTACATTAATTTCAGGCATATTTTTATATGTATTTTCAACATAATATGTACCATCATCTACTTTCTTCTTGAGAACTCCTAAAGATACACCACTGCTAGAGTTAGAGTAGATGAAAGCACTGTTCGCTCCCACTGAATAGATTGTAGCTCCCAAATATGGACTAAGGGCAGTATACTCAGGTTTCTTATAACTCGACTTATTATGTTCGCTTGTAGCTGTTTGCACTCCCAATGAAGAGGTATATGTAAACTTAACATAACAAAGTAAAAGTCCCTTCGCCTCTTCCGGAGTATAAAATACTGGTTCAATGTAATCTATTCCGTTCGGTTTCACTGTTTTTACCAATTCACGCTTAGATATGATATTGAAATCAATAGTCGAAAAGTCAAACTCCCCCTGAGCTCGATTTAAGAATACATTATCTCCACTTTCAGCAGATGCCTTAGTCAAAACTAATGTTTTAAGTGTAGGAGGTATCTGGTAAGGTGCCATTTTACATACTCCATTCCAATAAATCGTTTCTCCATAATAAGGGGTATCTTTTACTATTGAGAAATAGTTATCTTTTCCATCCCAAAAGTCAGTTATTCCATTTTTTATATCGGCAGGGTTCTCTTTAACATATCTATTAGGATTAATAGACATTGATGTACTGCTCATATTAGGTGTAGTACTTTCTATTTTTTTCGTTTTATCAAGAGATGTCGGATCTTCCGGATTTGTAACCTGGTATGCCGTAAATCCGGCATTTACATTAGGCAAATAGCTGGGAAGAGTTTTCCATTCTGCACCAGGATCTGTCTTTCTCTCTACTCTAAACTGCAGGTTATGTTCATAATCAAGATATGGAGAGGTGGCAATATAAATCATTCTAATCTGCATTCTGTTAGGGACATAAGTGTTTTCTGCAGATTCCTTTGTCACATTATTAATAGTTACCTCCTTAACTTTTCCCCATCGAGCATCCACATCATCAATCTGAGGAAGATCTTCTTTCGGAATAATAAACTCCCCCTCCTCATTGGCTGTGTAGGTTTTAGTCGCATCCAAGCCGGGGATTCCCTTAACTACAGCCTTTGGAACCTTATTACCAGATTCATCATACACACGATAAGCTACTCCTCCATCGGTTGTACGGACATACTCGCCAAATTCTTGCTGCGAATAAAGCGCAATTACGTTAGGTACTCCTTTAATAATAGTAACTTCAGCACCCGGTTTGCCTGGAATACCGGGTTTTCCATCCTTACCGTCCGCACCATCTTTGCCATCCGCACCTCTCAAAAACTCCCAAAAATCACTCAAAGAGGTTTTACCACAATCCCAATCCAAAGACGGATTATGAGGATCTTTCACTTTAGGCCCAGTATTATTACAACCGGCCTCAACACTCTCTACCCACAATTCATAAGCGCTCTTTCCGTTAGCACCATCCTTTCCATTGCTACCATCCTTTCCATCAGCACCATCTTTTCCATCGGCACCATCTTTTCCATTAGTACCGTCCTTTCCATTAGTACCGTCTTTGCCGTCAACACCATCTTTACCATATGCACGAATACCGGTATCTTTCCCATTAATATACCAGTTTCCATTAGTACCGATCATTACCTCTGGAGATCTTCCATCTTTACCTATCGCAGCCTTTCCGGTATCTTTCCCATTGATTACCCAGTTTCCATTTTCTCCAATTGTAATAGTAGGTGTTGTTCCCGCAACTCCCTCTTCACCTCTGGAGGGTCTTCCTGTATCTACCCCATCAATCAGCCAGTTACCATTATCCCCAATGGTAACAATCGGTGGAACAGCATCTTCACCATTTCGTCCGTCCCTGCCCTGTGCGCGTATTCCAGTGTCCTTATTACCAATCCACCAATTCATATTATCTCCGATATGAGGTGTCTGGCCATTCTCACCACTCGCTCCTGTCAGATAATACCAAAAATCTCTAAGATTATTTTGAGATACGGGCCATTTACTTCCCGGACGGTGAGGATTATCTAAAGTACCTGTAGCTACATCCTCTCTCCAAAGTTCAAAAGCATTTTTTCCATCCAGACCGTCTTTACCTTTTAAGTACTTAAAAAAATCAGTTATCTCAGTCTCTTGTTTAGGCCAGGATATCACTCCATTCTCTACATTCTCTTTCCAGAATTCGTAAGCCGACATTCCTCTATCACCTTTAGGACCTTTGGGCATCGTAATATCCACTTCTGTGCAAGCCCACCCTAAAATAATGGTTAAGATATAAACCATTAAATGTAATAATTTAGCATTGTTCATTTTGTTTATCAATAAAATGTATAAAATAATTATATAAACGACAGTTGACAATACAGATATGGGGATAAAAAGTCATATTATCAGAACCGCGTTTAATAAGTACGTACTTTCTGATGCAAAAGTAATATCTTATAAACTCTTATATTTATATAAAAAAGAACACTATTTATATGTATCAGACAATTTCAGAATACCGGCACTATAATTGGCTAACTATTAAATAGCCGCAATGCATCCTGAGGAAAACAGAAGTAACATAAATCTCTATACAACAAATAAATACAATCTATAGGCAAACTATTACTTCCTATAAACCGACGAAAACAACATATGATTTCCATCCCCGGAAGTTATATCATAAAGCCCTTTTAGGGAAAATATAAAGGAGCTGTCGTCGCTAACAGAAATCAGTCAAATGAAGCAATACCCCCTATTTATACTATTCTGATAGAATTGGGTGGTTTGTTATATACCAGAAGAAAACATGAAAAAGGCACACGACCAATAATGTCAGAATAAAAGATAAAAACGATTAATGCAAGGCAAACTGAAACTGGTAGATAAAATCCTAAGAAATGAGGATTGCCCGCTCTGGAAACATGGTCTACCTTTGCCGCAAATTCTAAAAATATGATAAGAAAACTATTTTTCCTCCTACCCTTTTCCACAATGGTTTCAGCTAATGAACCCGATACGGTATTGGTTAAGCCTATCAATCTGGATGAAGTAACGATAGTAGGTTTTAAACAGAACAGTCCCAATCGTGAACCACTTTCTATTTCTACCTTGGATAATCGCTTCCTTAAAGAAAATGAAATATCGGGAGCTAAAGACTTAAGCTCCTTACTGCCTAATTTCTATATGCCCGATTATGGATCTAAACAAAACTCTCCGGTTTATATCCGAGGCATAGGAGCAAAAAAAGATGCTCCATCGGTGGGGTTTTATGTCGATGGAATTCCCCATTTTGAAACCTCAGCTTTCGATGTTGACTTGTCGGACATAAGTAGTATAGAGGTGCTTCGCGGCCCACAAGGCACTCTCTACGGACGTAACTCCATCGGTGGAATTATCAATATATACACCCATTCACCCCTTGATTATCAAGGTACACGTTTTCGCTTAGGATATGGCAGTTACAATGATATTCGATTGATGGCTTCAAACCATACAAAGGTAAACGAACAACTGGGCTTATCCATTAGCGGCAATTACCACCACAATGATGGCTTTTTTACAAACCTGTATACCCATAAGAAAGCGGACAAGCTTGATAATGGAGCAGGACGAATCGGACTGATATGGAAACCTGCAGCCCATTGGACCACCCGTTTCATAACTTCCTACGAGTATTCGAATCAGGGAGGATATCCATACGGATTGTACAATGCCGATAACGGAACAACAGAAGCCGTAAACTACAATGATGAAGGACTGTATCGACGAAATCTGTTGACTTCCGGGGTTAATGTACGCTACGATGGTTCCCGCATTAGTTTCAACAGCCAAACCTCCTATCAGTATATACAAGATAAAATGGGGATTGATCAAGATTTCTCGCCCCGCAATATATTCTACGGGCAAAACCGGATACGACAGCATATGTATTGCCAGGAGTTTACAGCAAAATCTGTCAATAACAGTCGTTATCACTGGATAACGGGGCTTTTTGCTTTCCGGCAAACGGTAGATAGGAAAGTTGACCTCAGTCGTTTTACAGATACCACCCGGCATCTTACTAATAGTGAGATCCCCACTCAAGGGATTGCTTTTTATCATCAATCCACACTCGATCTGTTCCAAGGTTTGTCCTGCTCTGTGGGTTTACGTTACGATTATGAACAGGCCCGATGCGATTTTTCCAAAGTGCAACAGCCGTTGGATGGTAAGGGAGAAACAAAATCTCTCGGACAATTCGACAGATCCCTTCACTTCAGCCAGTTTACTCCCAAGTTCAGCTTGCAATATCTCTCATCCCACAATCAATTGCTTTACGCTTCCGTATCCAGAGGATATAAAACCGGAGGATTTAATGTTTCTTTCCTCAACGATGACGAGTATATCTATTCACCCGAATATAACTGGAACTACGAAATAGGCGCCAAGCTATCTTTCCTGAATGGTCGACTGACAACCGACTTAGGATTGTTCTATATAGATTGGCGCAATCAGCAGATAACCAATACTATTCCGGCTGTAGGTAATATAATCCGAAACGCCGGTCGCTCTCGCAATAAAGGCGTCGAAATAAGTTTGCAGGCTCGTCCGGTAAATTCATTGGTCGTACATATGAATTATGGATATACAGATGCCCGATTTGTTCACTATAAGAAAGAAGAACGTGGCACCCTAAAAGATTATGGGGGTAATTACCTGCCTATGGTCCCCTGTCACACCTTCTCTTTAACAGCCGGATATACATTCTACAACATCTGCTCCTGGATCGACCGCCTTACACTCAATGGTGGCGTATCGGCAACAGGCCCAATCTATTGGTACGAAGACAACCAAGCCAAACAAAACCTATATGCACTGGTCAATCTGAAAATTGGTGCGAGTAAAGGAAACTTTACGTGGGAAGTCTGGAGCAAAAACCTCACCAATACCGACTATCTGAGCTACTACTTCGTGACAAGCAAAGCCTATGCGCAAAAAGGAAAACCCATCACCCTGGGGACATCTGTCAGCGTCCGTCTTTAATCAAGCAACATCAAAAAATGGAAATAAACAGATTTTTCCCACTATCCCAGAAGACACTGAACCTTGGTACGTTTTTCTGTCTATATATCGCACAGGCCATCCCGATGAGTTTCTTCTCTACTGCCATACAAGTATTGATGAGACAGGCTGATTACTCTCTTTCGTCCATCGCCTTATTACAGCTTATCAAACTTCCATGGATATTGAAGTTTCTTTGGGCACCACTCATCGACCGGCATTGCATCACCATGAAAGACTATAAACGCTGTATCATTTCATCCGAAATAGTATATGCTTTACTGATCCTTTTAGTAGGGCTACTCGACATCCAGACAGACCTTTACCTCATTATCGGATTGGTGTTTCTATCACTTGTAGCTTCAGCTACACAAGATATAGCCACAGACACACTTGCTGTACTTTCTTTTGACAAGCGGGATAAAAGTTTGGTCAACAGTATGCAATCAATGGGTAGCTTCGGAGGTACATTAATAGGAACGGGCGTGCTGCTTCTTGTTCTCCAACACTATGGCTGGCATGCAGTGATACCGTGCTTATGCATTTTCGTACTATTGGCAGTGATACCGTTACTGAAGAATAAGCGCATGAAAATGACTGTCAAGGAATCTGCAAAGCGAGCACGACTTACCGATTTTATATGGTTCTTTGCCCGCCGCAGTATCTGGAAACAAATAGGATTCCTACTACTTTACTACGCCAGCATTATCGGCATTTTATCGGTACTGCGTTCTTACTTGGTTGATCTGGACTATTCGATGAAAGAGATAGGCATTATGATAGGCATCGTAGGTACCGGAGCCGCTTTCGCATCATCTTTTCTGGCCGGATTACTGGTTCGCAAAATCGGACGATATTATTCCAGAATACTATTCGCGATATTCATTCTGTTTACCACACTCTATTTTATGTGTATTTCGTGGACGCCTCCCTCACTCCCAATGCTCTGTTTGGGCATCGTACTATTGTGGAGTGCCTACGGTATGGCAACCATTGTGGTATATACCACTGCCATGGATTGTGTACGCAAAGGATGCGAAGGAACTGATTTTACCATTCAAACTGTACTCACCCACCTAAGTGGTCTGCTTATGGCCTTTCTTAGCGGAGTGGTGGCCGACAGGGTTGGTTATCACGGTCTATTTATCTTCGAAGTCGTATTGGCTTCCATATCGCTGATCTATATCTTTTGTTTCTTCAGAAAAGAATCTCAAACTATTCATTCTTAACACATATGTATACTGAAATAATCAATAAATACAATGTACCGGTACCCCGATACACCAGTTATCCACCGGCCAATTATTTTGAACCGTTTACCAACAGCCGCTACCTGGAGGCTGTGCAGCAATCGAACAAGGTTTCAGAACGTGCGTTATCGTTTTATCTGCATATCCCGTTCTGTCGACACTTGTGTCACTATTGCGGATGCAACTCATATCCTATGGCACGTCCCGAAGTCATTGAATCCTATGTAAAGGCCTTGCACCAGGAGATGGATCAAATTCTTCCTTTGTTGGACAAAAGCCGCCCGATCGCACAAATACATTATGGAGGCGGAAGCCCCACAGCCATTCCTATAGCCTTGATCAAAGAGCTGAATGCTCACCTATTATCATCATTCCGGATGATCGATCGTCCGGAAATAGCCATTGAATGCCATCCCGGATATCTTTCTGAGAAAGATTGGCTACAGTTAACCGAATGTGGTTTCAACCGTGTCAGTATTGGTGTGCAAGACTTTAACATCGAAGTCCTGAAAACAGTGAATCGCCGCCCTTCCTTAGTAGCGATGGAAGATATCTTTGCTCTGCTACGTGAAAGGGGGGTAAGCATCAACCTTGACTTTCTTTATGGCTTGCCCAAGCAAACAGTAGAGAGCTTTGCCCGTAGTATAGAGCAAGCCATTTCCTTATCACCCGACAGACTGGTCACATTCAGTTACGCCCACGTGCCTTGGATCAATAAACGACAGTTGATTCTGGAGAAATCAGGTCTACCCGATAATCGTGAAAAACGGAATATGTTTGACACTGCTGCCAAGCTATTGCTTGAATCCGGTTATCAATCTATCGGAATGGATCACTTTGTACGCCCAAACGATGAACTGAGTATCGCCATGCAAACCAAAAAATTACACCGCAACTTTCAGGGTTATTGTACCCGACGCACTACTGCACAGGTATATGGCTTGGGCGTAACTGCTATCAGCCAACTCGAATCGGCCTATGCTCAAAACACGAAAGATATTCCCCACTACATCGAGACTATCGGCAAAGGCGAACTATGTATTACCAAAGGCTACGCCCTTTCTCCAACCGAGCAATTAACCAGAGAAGTGATTGAAACCTTAATGTGCAATGGATGCATCGATTGGAAAGCTCTGTCAAACCGTTTGCACGTATCAGTACCGACTCTAAAAGCCGCTACAGCCTATGATGAACAGAAACTGTCGGTCTTTGCCAATGACGGGCTGATTTACTATACTGATGACTATCTTGAGATGACAACCGAAGGTTCGGCATTTGTACGCAACGTAGCCGCTTCACTTGACAAGCTTATGCTCCATACCCCACATTCATATTCAAAACCTTTGTAAAAATGAACCAACCAGAAACAAAAAATTATCGTTTGCGAGACACGATTATCATTGGTGCAGGTCTCACCGGACTGACTATCGCCTATTACCTCACTCGCAAGGGATGTGATGTCGAAGTAATCGAACAACAATCCCGCACGGGCGGTCAGATATGTACCTACCACGAAAGTGGCTTCACCTTCGAAAGCGGACCGAATACCGGTATAATCTCTCACCCTGAAGTAGCCGAACTTCTCGAGGCACTCTCTCCAATCTGCCGTTTAGAAACAGCCCGCGAAGCTTCCAAACAACGTCTTATATGGAAAGGTAATCGTTTTCACCCTCTCCCCTCGGGACTGTTCAATGCAATTACCACGCCGTTGTTCAGTACAAAAGATAAATTAAATATCCTATGCGAACCTTTCCGCTCAAGAGGAAACAATCCTGACGAAACCATTGGCGAACTGGTACAACGTCGCTTGGGCACGTCTTATCTGCATTATGCGGTAGACCCGTTCATTTCGGGTGTCTATGCCGGTGACCCCATGCGGTTGGTCACCCGTCACGCCCTCCCTAAGCTTTATCAGCTTGAACAGACCTATGGCAGCTTCATTCGCGGTGGCATTGCAAAATCGTTTTCACCCCGAAACCAACGCGATCGACTGGCCACACGAAAAGTTTTCTCTACCCATGGAGGCCTCAGTAATCTGACAGGAGCATTGGAACAGGCCATTGGAAATAAACGATTCTCATTGGGAGCCACCTCAACATCCCTGATACCTTGTGAACGTGGTTGGTTGGTTTGCTTTACAGATGCCAACGGAAAGGTCGATCAAATTCGTTGCCGGAAGGTGATAACCACCATACCTGCCTATGCCCTGCCTCCACTTCTTCCTTTTATCCCCACCGAACAAATGAACCGGATTAGCAATCTTACCTATGCTCCCGTTATGCAAGTCTGTGTGGGTCTGCGTAATACTTATGGAAAAGAGTTCCCTGCCTTTGGGGGATTGGTTCCTTCCTGTGAACAAAAATCTGTTTTAGGTATTCTGTTTCCATCGGCTTGCTTCAGCAACCGTTCTCCAAAGGATGGCGCCTTGTATTCATATTTCCTGGGCGGAACAAGGCATCCCGAACTCCTGACAAAAAGCAATGACGAAATTACCACGTTAATTGGCACTACCATGCACGAGATGCTGAATTATCCTGTTGGAATAGTACCCGATCTGATACGCATCTTCCGGCATGAAAAAGCCATTCCCCAATACGAAAGCAGCAGCGCCGACAGGTTTACCACAATTAACGAACTACAAAAGCAATATCCCGGATTGGTATTGGCAGGAAATCTCAAAGGAGGAATCGGTATGGCCGACCGCATCAAACAAGCTGTCGAGATTGCCCGCGAAAAATAAGCCTTTCTTATCGCCTATCTATATTTACAAACAGTCTGAGAAAATACCTATCAATCCTTACGACACTACTTAAAAGAAAGGATTGGGAAAGATGAAATTCATTTTCCCAATCCTTTTAAAGGTATTTATCAATACCATAATAATAACCTTTAGAGCCTCTTTAACTTTTTGACAGGAACATCAGATTTTCTTTCCTATGTAGAACACATACCCATAATATTCCTTATACTTATAGTAAAGTTGGGTCTCATGACGCTGGTTGGCAATAAAATCCACAGCAGCTTTATTACCGGCATATTTTTTCAGAAAAACTGCGGGAAAAGTTTAATTAACTAATTGTCAAGACGTAAAGAGTAGAAAGTTAGGTGACAGGTAACGAATTAGTAACGGTGCGGGGTTCTTTGCGTTTCTTCGCTCTGCTTTGATAACTTGGTACAAATGTACGAATTTGGACTGAAAACAGGAAATAAATACAGGATTTTTTTTATAGAGGTGGTTTTTGAAGGGGGAACGGATAGGATGGAAATAGGGGTGCAAAAACGAGGATTGCACTGGGCTTTTTTTTAAGTTTGTAAGTGGTTGATTTTCAATGTGTATTTTACAGGTGCAGGGTGCAGCTATATATATAGATATAGCTGCACCCTGCACCTGCCTTTTCACTTGTCCTAAAATGTCTTGCACAACTGGCACTTATCTGTGGGTGGAAAAGCTCGAAGGGATATATCTTTCTAACGCAGAAATCAAAAAAGGGATATTGAGGCATTTTTGAGGATAGACTTTCCGAGATGGTCTCTTTATTCGTCAAAACGATTTCTTTAGAAAGATTTTGTTCTGTGAAATCAGATGGATGAGATTCTCGCACAGATTAATTTTCAAGAAAGTGCCGTCTTTCTTCGGTTTTAAGTGAAAATATATGTATTTTTGCGGATAATTCACTGAATAACATACAAATAAACAGACAGTTATAGGATTGGTGATTTAAACAACTTATGGAAATAGAGAAAATACTAATCAATGGATTGTTTCATTATACGCCATGTATCTTCTTGCTGAGTGGTATTCTGCTATGGATGCGTCGCCAGCCGGGGGATCGCTCAAGGCTCTTTTTGGCCTTTCCTTTTCTTCTGGCAGGCATCATGTTTTCTGTCCGTATTTTTAGAAGTGAGCCTTCTTTACTTGCCGTGTTGTCTATCAGCTCGCTTTGTAGAGGATGGACTTCATTGTCGTTGCTCTATCTTTATCCGATAGAAGTAATTAGCCCGGGATGGCTCACATTTAAAAAAGGTGTTTTTCTGTTCGTTCCCTGCTTATTGCTCGATCTGGTGTTATTATTTCTACCTTTCCATTTTAGGGAATTAACTTCTTTTTACGATATTATAGAAAATATAGCCGAGTTCAACGTTTGGTTTCGGTTAATCATCCTACTGTGTATCATCCCCTATAGTTTAATGCTTTTTTATATCCCATATAATTATAAGCGGAGTAGCGCAAATTATAAATGGATTGCTCTCTATACAATAGGAATCCAAGGAATATGCTTCTTCTATGTGGCTTATCTGTTGACAGGTGCTGCGGCTATGGCTATCGGTCACATGGCTTATTGCAGTCTTTTGTGCCTGTTCGTCACCTATCAGGAACTATTTCTACGAATAAACGTACCGGTTACTCTCCGGGAAATCCCGGTTGAATCCTCTGTATCATCTGATATACCTGTACCATCAGAGACACTTGATACGCCGGAGGAAAGTATAATCCCGGAGGAAAGTAAGGAAAATCCTTTGTGGATACGGCTCAACGAACTGATAGATAGAGAACAACTCTGGAGAAACCCGGACACGAATATAACCAAACTGGCTGTCCTTTTAGATACAAACCGCAATAAACTCACCCAGATAATCCAAGAGCAAGGTTATGATGGTTATAAGGAGTTTATCAATCGTCGCCGGATTGATGAATTTTTGAAAATTGCAGACAGTGATAAATACGTAAACGTATTAGATACTTTCTTTAAAGTAGGCTTCCGTTCTAAGGCGACAGCACTCCGTAACTTCAAGGAATATACCGGAATGCTCCCGAGTGAATATTTACAGCAAAAAACCAAAAAAGATACAAAAACGCTCTGAAAAATGCGTTTTGATACCCTCCGTGCATTTTGATACCTGAATATCTGCATTTTATGCGTTTTGATACCCATATTAGTGCAGAAAGGTAACTTCCGTTAATTTTTCATTCCCTAACTTTACAGTGTCGGTAAACGGGAACGCTACGGCGCTTCCGCTTGCAGTTGTTGATGTTTGTTTTTTCTGTTTTTGAGAACCGGAAATGGTTGTTCTTGTATTAGGATGAATAATAAAAATAGGCGACAAGGATAACTTTCGGGAGGAAAACATTGGGAAGCCGGAATATGTCATTGGGAAGCTGAAACATTCCATCAGGAAATAAATATGCTCTTGGGAAGTTTTTAGATGCCATTGGGTAATATCGGAATGCCATTGGGTAGAAAAAAACAGTTCATTAGGAAAATAGTTCAGCATTGAAGTGTGTTTCCTGATGGAAAATGTTATTCGGAAAGTGTTTTCGCTTATTGGGAAAATGATTCCCCGCATAGGGCAATATTTTTTTGATAAATGAAAACCGGAGCTTAGATTTATGCCAGAAAATTCCTGTTCGGGAGAAAAGTTCTTTGGCATAATGACGTGATTAAAAATTGTGGAATGTAATGTAATTTTAAAAAAGATGAAAAGTGTTACTGGTTATGCGAAAAAATCCCCGTTTTTATTTGGCAAAATGGATAATTTTGCTAACACACACACACACACACACACACACACACACACACACACACACACACACACACACACACACATCGCACCGCCTAATTTTCGCGCGTAATATACTTATTTATAAGCGTTTCACAAAACAGATTTCATTCTTTTTTGTGCGATTTGTCATGCACATACCTCTCGTATTCAAAAGTAACCGACCGGTTTTCTGCAATCCTTCAGAGTTACTTTTATCCCCGGATTATTTTCAAAACATAAAACTATTAAATATGAATAGAATAACTGAAACAGGAAAGTATAAGAATGGCTGTATGGTCGTCCTTTTGCTGTTCGTTTGCTCGTTTTTGCCCCATCTACAGGCGCAAAACAGAATGGCAGGCAAACCGGTGCAAATCGCTGATAGCGTTCGGACGGTTTACTCCGGTATCATTTATTTCTCACTGAACAATGGTGATTGGATTGAACAGTCGGAATATAAAAAGGCCGGACGTATGTTGCGCTGGGCATTGTCCGACACCATTACTCCGATTGTCATTACCGGCTGGGCGGACGAAAGCGGTACGGCGGCGTTCAACGAACAACTGTCGTTGCGACGTGCCCGCACCGTGCGCAATTACCTCGTGAAGAAAGGCATTGCACCGGAACGGATCACGTTCGAGGGTTGCGGCATAGACACCGGAGCGGAAAGCCCGGAGAAAGCACGCCGTGCCGATGTGCGGGGCATTATCAGGCTTGCCCTCGCGGATGCACCGGAAGTACGGGCGAAAACCGAACCCGTACCCGTGAAGCAAGAAGCGGAAGCCGAAAAGGTTGCGCCGCCTGTCCCGGAAAAAGAAATAACGGTGGCAGAACAGCAACAAACTGAACCCCCGGTTAAAGTGCAACAAGCAGAACAACAAACCGTCACAGCCAAAGAAAAAGCAGAAGCGATAACGGCACAACCGGAACGGCAGCCGGAACAAGCCGTAAAGATAACGCCGGAAACCGCATCTTCTTCTCCCCGCTACCTCGCCGTCAAGACCAACCTCGCGGCATGGGCGGGTACAATGATGAACCTTGCCGCCGATGTGCAGGTGAGCGAACATTTCTCTGTAGAATTGCCCGTACTCTGGTGTCCGTGGTACGTCAGCGACAAACATGCCGTGAAGACCTTTACCATCCAGCCCGAAGTTCGTTACTGGCTATCAAAACCCGGCAAGGGGCATTTCTTCGGTGTACATGCCCACGTGGGCTGGTTCAATGTGAAATGGAACCGCGACCGCTATCAGGACACCGGCCGTCCGCTCCTCGGCGCAGGTATCAGCTACGGTTATCTGCTGCCCTTTAATGAGCATTGGGCGGGCGAGTTCACCCTCGGCGCAGGCTATGCCAACATGCGCTATGACACCTATTATAATATAGATAACGGCGCACGCATCGACACACGCACCAAGAATTATTGGGGCATCACCCGCGTAGGGCTGTCCGTGGTCTATCGCTTCAACCTTAAAAAATAACGGCTTATGAAACAGAAATACACGATAGGATTTATCGCCCTTGTGCTGACAATCGTCCTTGCCGGTTGTGTACACGATTACCCGTCCATGACGGAAGACGGCGAAGAAGGCATCGACCCCACGCTGGTAGAAGTCAATACCGAAGTCACGCTCGATCTGGAACTCGTTCCGCTGGAAATCATCACGCAGAAAAATGCACGCAGCGGAACCACGAAAGCCCGTGCCGGAAAACAAACGGACTACCGCCGCCGCTTCATCATCGAGGCGTGGAGGGAAGGCAAACCGACAGCCCGGCAGGTGACGGTGATGGACACCGCCGAAGAAGAAAACGGCGACGGGAAAATCTCGCTCCCCATCCGTCTGAAACTGCACGCGCTGGACTATACCCTCGCCGTATGGACGGACTACGTAAAGGCAGGCACGACGGACGACCTTTATTATGACACCAAAGATTTGCAATACATTGCCTGCACCGACCCCTACACGGGCAGCACCCCGTATAGGGATTGCCTCTACGGAACCGCCGCCCTCGACCTGCGGCAGTACCGTGACGCGTGGAACGCCAAGGTTCAGGTAAAAGTGGAACTGGTGCGACCATTGGCGAAGTACGAACTGATAGCTACCGACGTGAAGGATTTCCTTCGTAAGACAAAGAAGCAGCGTGCCGATGGCGAAGCGTTCACCATCACGTTCTCCTACGGCTTCTACCTCCCCACGGTGTTCAACGTCCTTTCGGGCAAGCCTGCGGATTCGCGGACGGGAATAGCCTATACCACCCCGCTCACCGTCCCCACGGACGGACAGGAGGAATGCACCATCGGAACGGACTTCGTGTTTGTGAACGGTGAGGAATCGTTCGTCAAACTCTCGATGGAGATACAAGACGGCGGCGGCAACGTCATCAGCCGCACTATGGGGCTGGAAGTGCCCTACCGACGGGGACACCTCACCACCGTCCGTGCCCGTTTCCTTACCAACGAGATGCAGGGAGGCGTGGACATCAACGATGAATTTGACGGGAATATAGACTTTGATCTCGACGGTCTGCTACATTGATAAAAAGAGTGAATTACCAATAAATTAAAAATCAAAATTACCAAGCACATGAAAAAGTATCATCTTTACCTTTGGATTATCGCCCTCGTGGGGCTGATAACCTCTTGCAGCCAGGACGAAACCGACGCGCTGCAAACCGCTACCGAGAGTAACCGCGTGACCCTCACCGCCTCGCTGCCCGAAGATTTCGCGCAAATCGGGACACGGGCACTGCCCACGGCTCCCACCGACGACTACACACTCCGCTGCATCCTCGAAGTATGGACGCGAGACGCAAGCCCTGCGTTGAAATACCGGGAAGAAAAAGTGAAACTGACCGGCGACAACGTAGTATTCGATTTCAAGATAGATAAAGGCACATACGACTGCCTTTTCTGGGCGGACTTTATCGAAAAGGGGGTAGCACTTGAAGATGTCTCAATCGGAGGCATGGACATCTTGCATTACAAGGACAAGTTTTATGTCACTAATAACCCCAGCGACGGTCTGAAAGCCATCTCGATTATTAGAAGAGCATACGTCTTTAACACCGATGCCCGGGATGCTTTCTTCGGTCACTATGAATTAAAGAAAGACGCGGCAGCCGTGGAAAATCCCCCTATCGATGCACTGACCCGCCCGTTTGCCAAACTGACGATAAAAGAAAAGGATGCTACAAACTACAGCTATTGCAGCGGGCTGGAAGCCAAGTACAGCGTACCTGCCATGTTTAATGTACTGGACGGGACAGTCGATAGTGACCTGAGTAGCACGATTGAGCTGGTTTGCAGCAGCAAATCAAACGAACCGCAGACTCTTTTCTCCGACTATATCTTTACCAATGCCTCTTCCACTTTAGGCAGTATTTCTTTGACCTTTACAGGGACGACGGGTAAAGAGTTGCAGCCGGTCGACATCCCTGCCGGAATCCCCCTCAAGCGCAACTACAAGACCAACGCTACCGGAAGCCTGATTTCGGAAAAGCCGGAACCCATCAAAGACGTGAAACTGACCGTGGACATCAACAGCGACTGGACAACGCCGGATGAGGAGTACGATGCCGAAATCCCCAATGCCAAAAATGTTCTCGACCTTGCAAAGACCGAGGGAAATGGCGACGATGCCACAGCCTACAAATACACCATCGACACCCCCGAAGAACTGGCGGCGCTCGCCACGCTCACGAAAGCCGAAGCGGTGATAACGGGCTGCACCAAAGCCAAATATAGTTATGCCAACTACAAGCTCGACGCCAACATCAACCTCGAAAACAAACCGTGGACGCCGATAGATAATTTTGGGGGAACTTTTGACGGACAAGGCCACGCCATTAGCAAAATGAACGTTTCAATCACATCCCAATCCAATATTATGGGCGGATTGTTCGGAACTTTGTTCGGAACGGTCAGCAACCTTATCGTGGAGGGAGCGGTCTCCGTAAATGGCACAGGTGGTCATTGTCATGCCGGAGGTATATGCGGTTGGCTGGCTTCTGGAACCATTGAATTCTGCCGCTTCAACGGTACCGTTTCCTCCACCACGGGCAGCGACAAGTGGACTCGTGCCGGAGGAATTATAGGAAATTATAGTGGTATCACAACTATCAGCGGCTGCATTGCCAATGCAAAGGCAACGATTAGCGGCGGAGATGCCAGCAATTCCGCAGCAGGTGGTTTGGCAGGCTACATAAATGGCACTAACTGCAAATACTCGGCGTGGAACAGCGACTCCAACAGCGGAGGGACTTCCGATATGATAGGAAAGAATTCAGACACCGGCGGCAGCACGGGCACCGGCAACAACCCCTTCACCAGCATCGCCGAACTGAACAACCTGCTCGACGACATCAACAGAGACGTGTCCAACAGCACTTATATCTGGCAAGCAGGCAGTACCGGCACCGATTACCCGATACTCGTTCCGCGCACGCCTGCCGTCAACTAACCTGCGGCAAACAGCTATTCGGACAGCCATGCGTTAATGTCCGGGTGTCAGATAAGGCACTTCCCCGCCTCGCAGCGGGGAATAGCGCAAACGAGAAGCGAACACAGCCCTCTTCCGGCAAAGAAAGGAGCAGAAACATACGGAAGAGACGTGAGAACAATAGTTTATTCACCTTTTAAAACAAGAAGTTATGAAACAAACAATTTTTGGAGAATGGACATCGCAAGACGGTGCAGGCGATATGTATCGCTACATTTTCAACGAAAACGGTACTTACACCTACGCCACCCGCAGCGGTGACGAAGCGTGGCACACTGACCATCAAGGACATTTCTTGTATGAAAACCAGTTGCTTTCCCTGCAATATGCCGACGGCAAATGGTATAATATCGGCTATGTAGGAATAGAAGGTGATGAAATGGTGGAAGGTTTCAAACGAGTTTCCGGCAGCACCGGACTGGAAGGCGACTGGATGCTGGATGCTTCGGGATTGCAGTTCACGGGCATGACACCCCGTGCAATGAAGCAACATACGGCGGTGACGTTCAAGGACGGAAACATGAACGGCACTTGCGAAAACCTGCTGAACGGCAAGGTTATGGAAAGCGACACGTTCACGGGCAAATATACCGCAGAAGGTGACACGGTTACTTTCTATGACACTGTTAACGTGACGACAGCCTATCTGGAAGGCATCAAAAAGATATGCCTGCTCGACAATGTTCTCGGTCTGCTGGGCGATGTGACCTGCAACGCCTACTTCAAACGCACGTCCGGCGGCAACTTCCAAGTATAAAGAGGTATAGAAACAGGGCGGTAATCTGATAATGGAAACACAATGTCACATCAAAGTGAACGGAACGATGACAAATGAAAGCGAAACATACCGGCATCCTTTCCGGGCGTTGCTCACAGGCTACGGCTTCTTCGGGGGATGGGACTATGCCCATTTCCCGGCATCGGGCGTGCCGGAACTCTCGCTACGGGGCGACAAGCCTTTCACGCTGTTCGTGACATTGTGTTTCAAGAACATACAGGGTGGAACCATCTTAGAACAGAAAGATATGTTCCAACTGGGAATCATGGACGGGTTGATATATGTAATCGGGCCGGACTGGTGCGGCATCAAGTTTCCCGAAAGCACGCTCGGCAGGTTCACTCCCCAATGCTGGTACAGGCTGGGGCTGGTATATGACGGCAATTTGCTGACGGTCTATCTGGACGGCGTGAAAAAAGACACCTTCCGGTGCAAACCTGCAAGCAAAAGAACGGCAAAAGCAGAGTTGGTTATCGGTGAAAAGCTGGATGCCTACTTTAAGGACTTCCGTATCTTCGGCCGTGCGTTATCCGACGAACAGATGCAGCAGTTAGCTTCGGACGAAGAAATCCGTCCGGAAAACAGCATCGCATGGTTCGACTTCGACCGGACAGGACGCAAAGACCAAAGCCCGAACCGGGTGAAATTAACAACCAAAGCGTTCTGCCGCATCGTGATAGTCAAACCGGTGCGGCAATTCCGCTTCAACATCAACCGGAAATATGACAATGTGGAAGAGATGATTTGTGAACAGTTCAACACGCCGAAATCAATCAGTTTCACCGGCTGTATCGGCAGCAAACCGGACGACGATACCCATACGCAACTCACGGGAATAGTATCGCTCGGAACCCCCAATCCTGTGGTATGCGGACTGGAAGGCGAAATCGTCACCGTCTGGGAAAGCATCGACATTGCCCAGAATGATGATATGTAATCCAAAAGCATTGAATCATGGAATACCCGAACCGACACAAGCCGCCGTTCTGCGACGAAAAGCCGATAGACTGCCTCTTTGAAGTGAAAAACCATTTGGCAGGCGAAACCGTTCGCAACGACGACACGAATATCAACTACTTAATATTCTGCCGCACGGGACACGCCCGGATTACCAGCACGCTGTTCCATGACGAAATCCTGTGCGCCGGGGAAGTGATGTTCGTCCCCCGCGGGAGCGAATGCAGCGGCACGGCTTTGAGCGACGTCACCCTGCTGGTGCATAAGTTTAATAACACAGTCTGTCGGGCTGAGAAATGTATTCTCTCTTATCTCTACTCACACAAGCTGCCGGATTCCAAAGTCTATTGTTGCAAGCTGACCGCCCCGACCTCCATGCGGGTGCTTATGGACACCGTGGCTACCTATATCACGGACGGAACACACGATTCCGACCTTTGGAAACTGAAACACAAGGAACTGATATGGGTGTTCACCCGTTACTATACGGCAGAAGAATTGCGCATCTTCTTCCACCCGATGACGGGCGAGCAAGTGCCGCTGCGAAACCTTGTGCTGACGCACTACCGCAAAGCCGAATACACCGACAAGCTGGCGGAAATGTGCGGCTACGGGCTACACAATTTCCGGAAAGTATTCAAAAAGGAGTTCGGGATGTCACCTTACCAATGGCTGATGATGAAACGGGCGGAGAATATAAAATACAAATTATCACAGACATACATTCCTTTCGCGGATATTATAGATGAATTTAATTTTTCCTCTGCGGCACATTTCAGCAACTTCTGCAAGCGTTTCTTGGGCGACACACCGAGTAATGTCAGGAAAGCATTAACTGAAAAAGAGACAGACGATTAGAGCGTATCACTATTTGCAATTTTATGCCAACTTAATGTAAATCCCGTAAGCATTACGGTTCGTAACTTTGCGCCCGAAAATCAAATAAAAACAAATCGGATGCAAATAAAGATAAAGTATGAAGAAATAATGCGGGAGGTGGACGCACGGATAGCCGCCATTGACCTAAACGGGCGGAACATCATCGAAGAATGCAAAGCGGTGCTGCCCTTCCTGAAAGACAAATTGAGTGAACTGAAACAGGGCGTCCTCTTGGAACCGTTCGGAGAAGAAACGGAAGAAATCACTTTCTTTAAATACCAAAAGCCACTGCTGCTGGGACGGCTGATGTTCTTCTATAAGGTGTTGCACATAGAAAGCAACTGTCCGCCATGTGCGGAACTGGCAGATGATTACTACCGCAAACAGCAGGAAGAGCAAAAACTGTTTTTCGACGGAGTGGTCGGCTTCTACCAGTACTACCGTAGCGGCGCAACCTATCGTGATCGTTACTACTTCCTGCGAGAGAAAAAAGAGATAAGCCCGGAAACAGACTTGTTTCTTTTTGAGGAAGAACCGGAGTTCTCGACGGGTTATGACCGACTGGTCGCCCGCATCACGGCAATGGAAATGCTGTACGCCTACCTGACCGCCCGAAGGCACGTACTGACACGGGAAAACGAAGAAACGGAAATATTGCCGTTGCTGCAAGAACACCACTGGACGGACAAGAAAACGGCGGCGGTGGAACTTATATACGCCATACAAGCTGCCGGAAGCGTGGATAACGGGCAGATAGACATCATCGAACTGGCGAACCTGTTTGAGATCGTGTTCCACATAGATTTGGGGGACGTGTACCGACTTTTCATCAACATGAGGGAACGGAAGAACAGCCGGACAGTGTATCTGGACTACCTGAAAGAGAAAGTCTTGAAACGGATGGACGAAACGGACGGCAAATAGCTGTAAACCAACGGTCGGTTTATCAACCTGACATCATGTTCATACGGATTCCGTGAGGGCGGAATACCGGTGGCGAAAAGCCGCCCGAAGGTCTGAAAAGGACTTTCGGGCGGCTTTTTCGTGCCGGAAAAAATCTTTGTCAGGCTGATATGAACCTGCCAAGAAAAGCCGTCGAATAGGCGGACATTTGCGACCATAATTCTAAATATCAACAGATTATGGATGTAATAACAATTGAAAGCAAAGCGTTTGCCGCCCTCGTGGAAAAGATAGACGGGATAGCGGCATACGTGGAAGCGTCCCGGCAAAGAGAACCGGACGGGCAGCAGGGACAGGAAGAGAAGAACAGCCGGACGACGGGCAAGTGGATGACAGGCGGCGAGGTGTGCGAACACCTCGAAATCAGTCCCCGCACCTTGCAACGCTACCGCACGAACCGGATTATCGCCTTCTCCATCTGCGGGAAGAAGATACGCTACCGCCGTGCGGACGTAGAACAGTTCCGGGAACGGTGGATGCGGGAAACACCCGACAAGCAAATCGACCGGATAGTCGAATCACACCCTTTGCATGAACGTAAATACAAGCTGTATGGTAAGAAAAGAGGAAATACTGGCAAGGACGAGTAACGGGCTGGACGTGTTCCGCCACTACCTGCCCGTGAAGTGGCGGGTAGGCAGGAATTTCCTGAATCCGCTGTACGAGGACAGCAAGGCGTCGTGCAACGTGTACTACGACCGCCGTAGCGGGACGTACAGGATGAAAGATTTCGGGAACGGGGACTTTTCGGGCGACTGTTTCTTTATCGTGGCGAAAATCAAGGGGCTGGACTGCAAGAACGCCGCCGACTTCGTGGAGATACTGGAAACGATAGACCGTGAACTGTGTCTGGGTATCAGCGAGGATGTACCGCCGGAAACGGTACGGGAACGGCAGGCTGCCATGCGGGTTGTTCCCGTGGCGGAAGGAAACGGGACGGCAGAGCCGACCGGGACGGAAGAACGGGCGGCAGAGCCGGAACACAAGCCACGCCCGTACCGGACGGTGCAGCAACCGTTCACGGAAAAGGAACTGGAATACTGGACGGGGTACGGGATTACGGAAGCGGTGCTGAACCGCTACGGGGTGCAGTCGCTGAAGGAATACCGGAGCGAAACGAAAGACGGGAAAGAATTTGGTTTCACGTCCACGGCGATAGAACCGATGTTCGGGTACGTGGGGAAATGGGGCGTGAAGGTGTACCGCCCGAAATCGGAAGTACGGTTCGTGTACGGCGGTCATACGGGGGATAACTATTGCTTCGGACTGGAAGAGTTGCCGCCCAAAGGTGACACGCTGTTCCTGACGGGCGGGGAAAAGGACGTGTTGACGCTGGCGGCGCACGGATTCCATGCGATCTGTTTCAATTCGGAAACATCGGTGATACCTGCAAAGATCATCCGGAAGTTGGTGTACCGGTTCAAGCATATCGTGTTGCTGTACGACGTGGATAAAACGGGGCTGGAATGTTCGGAGAAACATCAAAAGCAACTGGCAGAGTACGGGGTGAAACGGCTGGTGCTGCCGCTGACGGGTGAAAAGACGGACAAGGACGTGTCGGACTACTTCAAGGCGGGACGGACACGGGACGAGTTCGTGAAGCTGTTCCTTAAAATGCTGGATAGCCTGTACGGTGACACGATGGCAGTGCTGAAATCCTGCGAGATCGACTACGACCACCCGCCACAGCAGGCGGTCGCCATCGTGACCGCCGGGGACGTGCCGCTGGGTTCGGAAGAGAACATACTCTGCATCACGGGCGGGGAAGGCACGGGAAAGAGTAATTATACGGCGGCATTGGTTGCCGGGGCGATTCAAGAGAAGGAAACGGATGCGGACTTGCTGGGCGTTCGGGTAGAACCGAACCGGAAAGGGCGTGCGGTGCTGCTCTACGACACGGAACAGAGCGAACAACAACTGTACAAGAACACGGGGCGGATGCTGCGGCGTGCCGGACGGGAGAAGATGCCGCCCTACCTGCACGTGTACTGCCTGACGGGAATGTCACGAGGCGAGCGACTGACGGCTATCATGCAGAGCATGGATAAGTACCATTACCTGCACGGGGGTATTCATCTGGTGGTGATCGACGGGGTAGCGGACTTGATACGCTGCGCCAATGACGAGGGGGAAAGCGTGGCGTTGATAGATGAGATTTACCGACTGGCGGGGATTTACCGCACGTGCATCGCCGCCGTGGTGCATTTTGTTCCGAACGGATTGAAGCTAAGGGGACACTTGGGTAGCGAGTTGCAGCGCAAGTCGGCGGCTATCCTCTCGATAGAGAAGGACGAGAACCCGGAAATCTCGGTCGTGAAGGCGTTGAAAGTGCGTGACGGCAGCCCGCTGGATGTACCGTTGATGCAATTCCAGTGGGACAAACAGATGGGGATGCCCGTGTACGTGGGCGAAAAACCCCGTGCGGAGAAGGAGAAGCGCAAGGAGAAGGAACTGGCGGAAATGGCACGGGAAGCGTTCACGCGGCAGGAGAAGTACGGCTACATCGAACTGTGCGAACTGATACAGGAAATGCTGGAAGTGAAGGAACGGACGGCAAAGGGGTATATCCGCTACATGCGTGAGAAGGAAATCGTTGAAAAGGAAGGAGATTACTATGTACACGGACAAGGAAGAGTTTGAGGGCTGGATGCAGCGGATCATGGAACGGTTCGACACGACCGAAAAGCTGCTGGAAAGGGTACTGAAAAAGAACAGCCAATTAGATGGTGAAGAGGTTCTGGATAATCAGGACTTGTGCCTGCTGCTGAAAGTGGGCATACGGACATTGCAACGATACCGGGCTATGGGGCTGCTGCCCTACTTCACGATCAGCGGGAAGGTATTCTACCGGGCGAAAGATGTGCATGAGTTCCTGCGCAACCGGTTCGATGCGGTGGCGGAAAGGAAGAAATAAGAAAGGTGCGACAGTGTCGCACCTTTCTTGTTGAATTTATGCATCACTGATGCCTATTTCCAAATATCCTCGTTTTCCCAACCAGCCGGAAAGCCCATCGCACGGACATCTATCGAAGGATAACGGGAAAGCAAATCCCTGAACCTTTCGACAAACGAGTGGTTCGGATTGATTATATCCAACAGATAAACGGTCATGCTCAATATGAAATAAACCTGCCGTGTGCCATTCGCCGGAAGTGTGACAAAGGGATTACGTGGTGAACGGGGCATTAACGGGCGGATGCTAAGTGTCCGATTCCATAAGCGGCAATGATGGGCGCAAATGTTACGGATATAAACAATACTATGCAGCCATGAAGCAAAAACGGTGTCGGGCAGCCCGAAATAAGCCGCAATGCTCCGCTTTGCCCTTCCGGGGAGCAGATTATTGTATAGAATCGACAATGTACCGAAAGAAGTTATTTCCATCGTTATCCAACTTGGCGGAAAAGGATCGGAATACTTGGATTTGAAAGCTGTGACAAATTCCTCGTCACTGCGCTGGTACTCTTCATCTATCTTTGACAATATCTTGGCGTGACGTACCGGATTGTT
>ERZ808035.189-NODE-189-length-70395-cov-6.103729_pt1 | contig 70395 bp, 60 predicted proteins | sample MGYA00380189_ERZ808035 | MGnify/ENA primary metagenome ERZ808035 (study PRJEB31490, sample SAMN06133407) | mouse gut metagenome | isolation source: M5_1 | host: mice | place: China: Chengdu | collected 2015-05 ... | reverse complement strand
TTGCAACGATGATGCACACAAAATGCCAAAAAACAGGCATTTTGGCGCAGGCTCCGACACCATGCAGCAAGTGCATGGTGCGGGTGTGAACAGTAACTATAAAACCTTATTGCTCCCCCCTTTCTACTGATTTCCATGATACTGCATGAACAGACTGCCACGAAAATTGAATATATGATTCATCGGAACAAATCCTGTACACAAAAATAAAATATTGCGATTGACATGTCCCTGTCGTTCTGTTATATTAATTTTAGAAATAGTAATCATTACTATTTTTAAGGGGAATTTAAAATGGCAATGAAATACAGCAGACAAAGACAAGTCATCAAAGACTTCCTTATGACCCGCAAGGATCACCCCACCGCCGATACGATTTACATGAACGTGCGGCAGGAATATCCTAATATCAGCCTGGGAACCGTGTACCGTAATCTCTCACTTCTGGCTGACCTGGGTGAAATCCAGCGGCTGCAGGTAGGCGATGGCACGGATCATTTTGACGCAGACACCTCCAGGCATTACCACTGTGTCTGTACAGAATGCGGCAGCGTTATTGATCTGGAAATGGACAGCATCGACCATATAACAGAAATTGCCGGTCAGTGTTTTGACGGCATGATTCAGGATCATGTTACCTATTTCCACGGAATTTGCGGAAATTGTTATAAAAATCTTTAGCTTAATGTATTTTTTATGTTATAATTACCAAAACTTGGAGTAAAGGCCGGGAATACTTTACCGGAAGTTATAATGCAGTATCCCGCTGTTTTGTTTTTGTGCTATATCATTTTTCTATAAATTTTTAATAAAGTTTTACACGAATCTGATCGGTCATAAGGCGCATATGTTTTGCATAACGCCTTACAATATAATTTTAACAAAGAAAAGGAGAATACGATCATGAAATTTGTATGTCAGGTATGTGGTTATGTTCACGAAGGAGATTCCGCTCCGGAGAAATGTCCGGTATGTAATGCGCCCGCTGAGAAATTTACGGCACAGGGCGGTGAAAGAGACTGGGCTGCTGAGCACGTTGTAGGCGTTGCCAAGGGTGTCAGCGAGGACATCATGGCTGATCTTCGTGCAAACTTTAACGGTGAGTGTACAGAAGTCGGCATGTATCTTGCAATGGCAAGAGTTGCACACAGAGAAGGCTATCCTGAGATTGGTCTGTACTGGGAGAAAGCTGCCTGGGAAGAGGCTGAGCACGCTGCTAAATTTGCTGAACTGTTAGGTGAAGTGGTAACCGATTCCACCAAGAAGAATCTGGAAATGAGAGTCGACGCTGAGAACGGCGCAACTGCAGGCAAATTTGATCTCGCTAAACGCGCAAAGGCTGCTAATCTGGATGCGATCCATGATACCGTTCATGAGATGGCCCGCGACGAGGCAAGACACGGAAAAGCATTTGAAGGTCTGTTAAAGAGATACTTCGGCTAAAAACAGGCAACGCCCGTTTGAGATTCGCTTCTCGAACTCGAATATACGAAAAATTTACTTTACCATAAAAAATAAGGAGACGAAAGATTATGCAGAAATATTTTTGTAATCCCTGTGGATATACTTATGATCCTGAAAAAGGAGATCCGGAGCATGGCATTAAGCCCGGCACGGCATTTGAGGACATTCCGGCAGACTGGTGCTGCCCTCTCTGCGGCGTGACCAAGGACATGTTCCAGCCCTGTATCGATAATTACAACTAAATAAATTCTGGATACGTTATTTACAAACAGAACGATATATAATCAGCCGGCAGTACTTGTTTTGAGTACTGCCGGCTTTATAAGCTGTTACTCCTCTTCGGACAATGCCCGCCTTGCCAGTTCCAGGCATCCCATGATACCCTGATCATCATGCAGGCTGGCAGGTACGATGTAATGTTCCATATCTTCCAGTTCCTTCGCCTCCACATAACCGCCAAGCAGCTCCGACACCTTTGTCCTAATCAGCGGAAAAAGCTGTTCCTGATGCATTACGCCGCCGCCCAGAATGATCATTTCGGGTGATAAAGTTACAATATAGCCCATCAGCGCCTGCGCGATATAATCCGCTTCCAGATCCCAGACTTCTGTTTTATCGGCCAGTTCTACCGCTTTTTTCCCCCACCGTTCCTCGATTGCAGGTCCTGCAGCAAGCCCTTCCAGACAAGTCTTATGATAAGGACATTTTCCCTCATACTGGTCATCGCTTCTCTTTCGAATCAGGACATGCCCGGCTTCCGGATGCACCATTCCGTGAAGAAGCTTACCGTCTATATAGATTCCGCCGCCCACACCGGTACCGATCGTGAGATAGATCACACAGTTTTTACCTTTCGCCTGCCCGAAGGTCACTTCCCCAAGCACGGATCCGTTCACATCTGTATCAAATCCGATGGGACAATGCAGTGCATCCGCAAATGCCCCTACAATGTTATAATCCTTCCATGCCAGCTTCGGTGTAGAAGTAATACTGCCGTAATTGGATGCTTTTTTGTTCAAAGAAACCGGGCCGAAGCATCCGATACCCAGCGCCTCCACTTCCCGCTCCTTAAAAAAATCAATCAATTTCGGTATGGTAATTTCCGGTGTCTCGGTTGGTATAGACACCTGTTCAAAAATCTTTCCTGTCTCATCTCCGATGGCACACACCATTTTAGTGCCGCCTGCTTCTAATGCCCCCAGTTTCATATGCGGTTTCTCCTTTTCTTAATTTTAAATCTTATATACATACTACCACTTTCTGCCTGCCGGTGACAACATTATCATTTCATATCCTCAAAAATATAATTCCCAGGATCTGTCCGGTCTCAGGCTTACCGGCTGGCTTAATCACTGAAAATCCTGATCTGTCCGTCTTTCAATGATACAACTTTCCGTTCCGTAATCTTATCACCGTCTTCGATCCGGCTGCACAGGATCGGAGAAGAAGCATCATAAACTCTGTGATTTTTCTCCGCTTTTTCCCGGCTGTCATTGGCATAACAATATCTGCAGCCGTTTGGGCAGGTATGATATGTGCCCACCTCCACACTTTCCACACAGCCGCACTCTGCCCGCTGGTTTCTGTCCTGCTCCGCCTTTATCGTACATCCGATGATTTCCTCAATCAGCGTCCTGTCAATGCAGCTTCCATGTCTGATACCGCAGTCCGCCAGATCTGTTTTCTCTGCGCAGGTATGGATTTCCATGCCGTTTCGACGGGCAATGCTGCTTATTTCTGCTGCAAATTCTTTCAGACTGTTGTGACTAATCTCATTTTCATTATAAGATTTCTGTCCACCCATGACGGGCCTGTCCGCGGGCTCCGGATCCTTCCTGCCGAACGAATCTATATCCCTGACTCCCAGTGCCTTCATTGCCGCCCGGTTTCTCGCATATTCATCCACAAAGCTGATCACGCACCTTTTTGTATAACCCGACAGCGCGCTGGCAATTTGTGCAAAAGCCCGCAAATGACAGCCCGGCGTGTAAGTATCATTGAACAGGATGGGATCATACCGCCAGACTACCCTGTGACTGCCGATTTTGTCCGACAGTTTTTGAAAAACCGGTATCATCCTTTCTTTTTTATGGGGTACACCGGGTTCTATATCCCGCCCGTATCCGGTCAGTGTAAACTGAAAATAATATGCATATCCATCCAGCTCACTCAGCCTGTCAAACATCGGTTCCGGGTTTTTCGTCCAGAAAACAATGCAGTCAACCAGTTCCGGCGATAATGTGACTTTGCTGATCTGGTGCGGGTTCACGGGATTTCTGACATAAAGAAAGCCTTCTTTTATCCTGTTCAAAAACCAGTCGGAGTAATAATTGGGGATATCAGTTCTGCGGCTTACACTTAGAATCATAAAAATCTCCATTCCGAAGCGTTCTCGCGACGGGGCGACGCAAATTTCATGCGGATTATCTCCTGTCCTCTGTCATAATGTCTAACACATTGTTTTCATAGATCTGTTCAACCAAAACATTTGATTTTTCCTGCTTTATCCCATAATATAAAGTCCTTGCCTTTTAACAAAGGATACATTAGAATGAATACAATTTATATATTGAAACGATAAGGAGAGTCCCACATGACCGAAAGAGAAAAAATGCTCGCCGGACAGCTTTATGACTGTGGCGACGAAGAACTGATCACCCAATGGCACAAAGCCAAGAACCTGGTTCGTGACTACAACATGACTGATTCTGATAATGCGGCGGAAAAAGACCGCATCTTATCCGAACTGCTGGGCGGACGGGGCACAAACTTATGGATCACTGCACCCTTTTTTGCTGATTACGGAAATAACATCTATTTCGGAAATAACTGTGAGGTAAATATGAACTGTACCTTTCTGGATGATAACAGGATCGTCATCGGCGACAATGCACTGATTGCGCCCAACGTACAGATTTACACTGCCTTTCATCCTGCCAACGCGGCAGACCGGTTCGGCACACCCAGAGAGGACAGTTCCTTTGAATTCTGCAAAACACAGACGGCGCCGGTTATCATCGGCGATAATGTATGGATCGGCGGCGGCGCCATTATCATGCCGGGCGTTACCATCGGCAGTAATGTGGTAATCGGCGCGGGAAGCATTGTCACCAAGGATATCCCGGACAATGTGATCGCTTATGGAAATCCCTGTCGTATCGTCAGGGAAAACAATTAAGCATTTAAAAGCGTCTTTAAATACTCTATAATCGCCTGCGCCGCCTTTACATGGCATTTTTCTCCCGGATGGAAATGGGCGCCTACCGTTTCTCCGGTCATGACCGGAAGCTGCAGAAACCCGATATTGCTGTCTCCGGTATCTTTCCGGTACATATTCATGGCATCTGTAATGGCAAGGGTGAGATCATATCCCAGCATCCCATAAACCCAGACAATATGGGATGTCGGGTTATTCCGCCGTATCATTTTAAGAAAATCCGCCACTGCCTGTTCAAAGCGCGCAAGATCCTCAGGATGAAATGTTCCGTCAGCTTCTTTGCGCTGCTCAAAAGTCTGCCCGCTCTCAGGATCTGTCCATGCCGGCTGGTTGAACGCGCTGGCATCGTTTGTACCCAGGTTCACAATAATTGCATCCGGCACCCAACTGCTGAAATCATAGGGTTTCCCGGCACCCAGCTTTTCATTTATTTCCCCTTCTGCCAGACCGCATATCTTCTCATAGCGGGAAGGAATATTGTGGTGCGGATCATTTTCCCAGCCGGTCAGCACACCCCAGCCTCCCTGAGAAATCAGACGGTACTCCGCATCCAGTGCATCGGAAACCATTCTCGCATAATTCCGGCTGCTGCCCATATACATAGATACCCAGTCTGTATCTTCTTCCGCCCCGTATGTTCCCTCACCGGAAGTAATGCTGTCCCCGATAAATTCCAGCTTATAACGTCTGGATCTCACCGGCAGAAACTCCCCGTCACAGCGAAATCCCCTGACCAGCAGACGACAGCCACAGTCCTCGGACATGGCCTGCAGTTCCCTGAAAAACTTAACATTTTTAACCGCTTCCGGACTCATACCGCGAAACAGGCAGACGGAACCTGTTCCGGCCGTCAGCATCTGCCTGCTCATAAAAGCATCGTTCAATGCTGTCCAGATCCAGGGTTCATGGGTGTCATAATCGACCTCCACATCAATCCAGAGTTCCGTACCGGTCACATTCACTTCCACACCGCTTCCATTGAAAAAAAGGGGCAGCGGATCCTGCGTCTCATCGGTTCTTCCATGTATTTTGAAATTTTCAATATCTTTCAGACTATATGTTTTCAGATTTTGATTTACCGTCATGTTCCTGTCCTCCTGAAATTATGCTTTTGCACTTCTTAGGCGGCATCGTCAACGGATGACTGAACTCAATCAGGTTCCTGATTTTCTTCTGATCATTCATCTGCTGTTCTCTATGCCAGACGATTTATCTGCCGCCACTATTATACTTTATTTAAACAGAAAGGACAACCGCCGGGTATCAAATCAACATCCCCGGATCACATAGGATCACATATATATTACTTGTCACACCCTGTCATGCGCTTATCCCCAGCTTCCGTCGTATCCCGGCAACCGTAACCCGGTATATCCCGTAAACCAGTGCACTCAGCAGCACCTCAATTCCCAGGCACGCCCCCAGCGATATCACCTCACTGAAAACAATCTTCCCGTCATTACCGTACAGCAGCAGAATAAACAACAGGTAGACCGCGATCATCGCCACCACCGCCGGTACTTTGAAGACACTTCCGCACTGACTCCTTATTTCCCGATTCAGAAAAGCGGGAGATGCACCCAGCTTTTTCAGATCATCGAAGATGTAGCGGTTGTTTAAAGCAATCGTCTGGCAACGGGTATAACAAACGATCAGAGCCGTCAGGATACATACAATAAAAATAAACAAAAACATCATCAAAAATACAGATGTGGACAACAGAAAATCATTCTGGCTCAAAATACGGAACGCGGGTATATACTCCCAGTTCTGCCGGAAGGACATGGAATCTGCTTTGGCCGGATCAACATGCATCATTGAGCTTGTATCCTGCCAGTCTGCAATCCCCTGTTCTCTGGCCCTGATTGCTCTGACCCGGTCGTAAAATACAGAAATAAAGCATTCTTCGTCAAAGCATGATACAATCCGGTGAAAAAGTGCATCAGCAAATGGATAAGAATCTTTTCCGTTCACATTAAAATATACGATCTTACCCTTCCAGTCATTTGTCAGCCCTTCCGAAAGAAGATCGTAATCGGCATTGTCCAATACCCGATAGCCCCGCATATCCGTCAACAGATCATAGTGAAGGACGCCGGCATATTCGGTAGAAATCTGTACCCGTGTGGTCATGTTGGTAATGTGCTTTGCACTGCTGCCTACAGAAAGTGAAGTTTCTTCCGTATTTGTAATACACTGATAAGTGCCTGGCAGAACATCCGTTTCCTGTCCGGTCAGGGCATTCCACGTATCTTCAGAGATGACCCTTATTTCCTCTGCGACGGGAAGATATTCCTCATGCCAGTGTACACCGTCGTCTTCCATAATATCAGAAAGGGAGCCGAATCCAAGTGAGATATAATCCATCTCGCCCCAGTCTTTTAAAGACAGCCCGTAATCCCCGGCAAGAGCTTCCACCGCCTCTCTGTCAGGCAGCAGCTGATCCGCCCGGTAGTGGTAGAAATAATCGTAAGGCTGGGCGGCATACTGCATCATGGTGCCAATGGACATAACAGGCATATAGAAAATCCCGAAACAGGCACCGGCAATCAGCAGCGCAACCACGATCATATTGTTTATGGTCTGTTTTCCCTGAAATTTCATCATGCTTCTGGCAATAATATTTTTATAAGGATTATGTTTATAACTCCTAAAACCGTGTATCACTGCATGGAGCATAATCATATAAAGCCCGGCAAATGCCGGTGCGTACAAAATGCTTATCCATGCAGGAGGCAGGGCATTATATTTGCTGAGATAGAACGAAGGGGTACAGTATCCCAGCAGGACACCGGCAGCAAGAAGTACACACCCCGCCGGTGCACACCATTTTCCAGGTTCTTTCACGGGTTCGTTAATATGCTCCTCCCGGATCACCTCCATAATATCAGTCCTGCGCAGATAATGCCATGCGGTCAGACAGGAAAATATAACCACAACCGCCAGAAATCCGAAGGAGATCAGCAGGCATCTGAAATCAAAAGCCAGCTTCATGTCCGAACTGTCAATCAGGATCAGTCGAAAGAGCGACCAGATGATCCAGATAAAAGGAAACCCGGCCGCAATACCTGCGGTACAGGATAATCCGCTTAAGAACAGGACTTCCCTGAACAATCCCGGAACCAGCCTTTTTCTGGACGCGCCCAGCGCCATCAGAATACCAAGCTGCCTTGATTTATGCCGGAAAAAGAGGCTGGCGGCGTAGGCGGTAAACACAACACATCCAATCAGTGTCAGCATAAAGATAGCATTCATCTGTTTGCGGCTGTCTCCTCCTGCCGGAAAAGTGGTCTGCACCGTATGAGACAGCATCATGCCGGAATAGGCGGAAATAATCATCAAAGCTGCAAAATTACAGAACAGATACAAATGCGCGTGCTTCCGGTCCGCCCGCTGCAGTTTCTGCTCCATTTTTTTCATGGTTAAAGTCTGTGACATATTGATACCTCCGAATGGAATAAATATTTACAAGTATAAAAACAGGAAACGGCCACCGTGTCGGGACGATGTTACCAATAGCAGTGAAGCCAAAGACATAACTGTTACCGATACTGTGTCATCTCCTTAATAGCGGTCAACAACTGATCCTGAAACTCCCCGCGCTCTCCCTGCCGCTTCAGCTGCCGGTAGATAGAACCGTCTTTTAGAAGAATCACACGGTCACAGAAAGAAGCCGCAAAACTGTCGTGAGTCACCATGAAAATAGTAGCGTTCATGCGCCTCCTGGCCTCTCCAAAGCTCTCGATCACGGCACGGCTCGACTTGGAATCCAGATTGCCGGTTGGCTCATCCGCAAGAATAATCAGAGGATTATTGATCAGGCTGCGCGCCACCGCCGCCCGCTGTTTCTCACCACCGGAAATCTCAGCCGGATACTTGTTGGCGATATGCTGGATTCCAAACATAGCCGTCAGCCGGTCCGCAAGCTCCTCCGCCTCCTGCGGCACTTCACCCTGTACAATCCGCGGCACCAGAATATTTTCACGGATGGTCAGTCCGTCTAAAAGCATAAAATCCTGGAAGACAAAACCAAGCTGCGTATTACGAAAATGTGCCAGCCGGGTTTCGCTCTGTCCTGCCAGATTTGTGCCGCCGATTGTGATCTCCCCCTTATCAAAAGGAATATAACAGGAAATACAATTAAGCAGCGTGGTCTTTCCCGAACCGGAAGGCCCCATAACAGCTACAAATTCTCCCTTTTCCACACAAAAATCAACACCGTTGAGCACCTGATATTTATTTTTTCCTGTCTGATAAGATTTGTACAGATTTTTGACGTACAACATAGTAATACCTCTCCTTCTTTTTTTCTGACCATAAAATAGCACATTAACCCTTAATTCTGTCTGCCAGGTGTAAAAACCGGCTGTTCCAGTTGTAATCTTTGTACGGCGGATGCAGATCTTGTAAAGTTTGGCGGTATTTTCTGTAAAGATTAGATTCCGTAGAAAAGAGCAGGCATATACTTTGCAGATTAATTTGTGATAAGATATGCCTATGGCAGATCAGAGATTGAAATTCAAATGGAGCCGGAGCGTCACAAATTTGCGTCACCCCGTCGTGAAAACGCTCTGGAATGGAGGATTTTATGTTACGGATCGCGATATGTGACGATGAGGCGGACGCAAGAGACGCTCTCCGCTTTCAACTGGAAAAGACATTGATAGAAAAAACGGAAGAGATCGTATATGAGTTTTCTGCGGGATCCCATGCCGTATCATGGCTGAAAAAGCATCCGGGAGAAGTGGATCTGCTTTTTCTGGATATCGAAATGAAGGATCTGAACGGTATGGAAACGGCACGGCAGATCCGAAAATTTGATGAACATATCATGATTGTTTTTCTCACAGGTTATGCCGAATTTGTTTTTGACGGCTACAGCGTAGGTGCACTGGACTATATCATAAAACCGGCCACGGCGCAGAAGCTGATGGAACTGCTTCACCGGATCAGGGTAAAAATAGAACAGGAAAAAGATAAACATTTTTCCTTCAAAAACCCGGATGGAACATGGCGGCTGCCTGTGAAGGATATTCTTTTCTTCTATTCCGACCGGCGCAAGGTAACATTAGTGACAAGGCAGAATGAATATTCCTTCTATGCGAAGCTGGATGAAATCGAAGCACAAATGAACGGACAGTTTGTGCGAATCCATCAACGTTACCTGATCAACCCGGATCAGGTAGACAATCTGGGCGGCGATTCTGTCACAGTGGGCGGCCGGAAGCTGCCCTGCAGCAGAAATCACAGGGAAGACGCCATGAAAAAAATCGCCAGATTCATGATGGACAATTGATAATAAGGAGCACCATATGGTTTTATTATTTTTTCTGATAACAAGCGCTACGGCAGCCACTTTACTCCTGCTGGGAATGAAAAAGCTGATCTCTGTATCTGAAAAACGACGGAAACAGTCCACTTTATGGATTGGCTGCTGGCTGCTGCTCAACATGATCATTTATATAGGAGACTGGGGAAATATTCTGCCCACGATTTTCGCTTTTCTGTTTCTGATATGGATCACCTGTGAAGGCAGTATCTGGAAAAAAACCGCCATCGGAATGATGTATGCCAGCACTGTTCTGGCCTATAATGTACTGCGGGACAATTTTCTCTTAACGGTCAATATACGTCATTATTTTCCTGTAATAGGCCGGATCTTTTCACCGCTCTTTTCACTGCTGCTTACTCTCTTCCTGTATGTGGCAATCAGAAAATTCGCACCAGCCAAAGAGTATCACCTTGCTGACAGTCTCTGGAAACTCCTTCTCCTGCTGACTGCTACACCCTTTGGCATTGTCCTAAGCCTGGTTCTGCTGACGAATAATGAAACAAGCCTGAATAAAACGACAGGCAGTTTCCGGTTCACCTGCTTCATACTGCTCCTGCTGGCGCTGATATCCTTTGCGGGTCTGTTCTGGACTGTCCTCGTGCTGGCAAGACAGCAGCAACTGGAAGAGCAGAGTATGCTGGCAGAAATGAACCGCAGTTATTATGAATCCATGGAACAGCAGCACTTCGCCATACGGCGGCTGAAACATGATCTGGCAAATCATCTGGCGGTGGCCGCCACACTGCCAGAGGAACAGCGTGAAGAATATATTACGAGCCTGATTGCGTACAGCCCTCTCGGCCATTCTCTGCAGTACTGCGCAGACACCGTGGTAAATGCAGTGCTCACGGTTAAAGAAGATCAGATGAGCCGTTTTTGTATCCGGCTGGAAACACAAATCGATATCCCCGTAGAACTGCCTTTTGAGAAAGCAGATATCTGCGCGCTTTTTTCCAATGCACTGGATAATGCATCTGAGGCATGCAGACAGCTGCCGGAAGACAAAAGACGTGTCCACCTGAAATGCAAGGCACAAAAGGGACTTTTCTGTCTGGAAGTTACAAATCCGGTGAGCAGAAATGAGGCTGACCCGCACACCGGCCCGATACCGGACGACAGTATGGTACAAATCTGGGAAAAAGGACATCTGCCTTCCACTTCCAAGCCCGATCAACAGAATCACGGGCTTGGATTGAAAAGCATAAAAGAAATCGTGGAACGGGGCCGTGGAGCCATGGAACTCAAAGCAGACGGAAGTGTCTTTGAACTGTTTTTGTATATGCCGCTGGATTCATAAATTTCGTCCGATGCACATTATCTATCGGTTACGGCGGACAACAAGGACCGCCAGCGCAGTCGCAATACAAAGCACGATAATATCCAGTGTAAAGCCGGGAAATGTATTCCACAAAAAATCAATCTCCCACGCGAGCCTGTTAACCAGCATAATCACGGCAAATGCAATCAGATAAATTGACACGCATTCCAGAATGATCTTTTTTCTCTTTTCCTTCTTATGGACGGCTTCCTCCAGACTCTTCTGCTGCTTTTCCAGCATTTCTGTCTTTACCGACAGAATATCCATTTCCGAAGGCTTTAACAAAAAGTCTGCCGTCACATCAAATATTTCACATAATACCGTGATCTTATCCAGATCCGGTGCCGCCTGTCCGCTCTCCCATTTGGAGACGGACTGTCTGGAAACTCCCGCCTTCTCCGCCAGCTGCTCCTGTGTCAGATTGTTTGCTTTTCGCAGATTTAATATCTTTTCTGAAAGATCCATAATCATTACTCTCCTTTATTGCTAATTTACTAAGTTCCTGCATTTATTAATACAACACATATTAATACAATACATTCCTTGGCCGCCTTCGGAACTGAATTTATCTTAGCAATTCACCCGTTTACATGCAATCAATTCTGATTGGAATCTGCGCAACCTGCGGGCGCCTTTACTTTATTTTTTCTTTAGAAACAGTTTATAGTCACATAATTGATTATCTGTTATATGTGATGTATAACATATATAAACAAAGAAACAGATACAAGTTCTGAATTGGATTTCTTAATCCGGTAATACTGAAAAAAAGTAATTTGCTTCGCAAATAACTTTGCGAGATTCGCTTCGCGAACTCGGATTAGCGATGGAATTTCCTACTCCGTAAAAAAAAAGTAATTTGCTTCGCAAATAACTTTACGAGATTTGGAACCCGTTATCTCATATAATATTACAGAAGGAGTGATTATTATGTTAAGACCGGCATTATTCAACAATCGTACCTACAAACCCATGCTTTTTGATGATTCTTTTGATCAGATGTTTGACAACGCTTTTAAGAGCTTCTGGGGTAACAACGAACTTGCCACTTTTGAAGCGTTTAAGACAGACGTGATCGACCAGGGCGACAGCTATCTTCTGCAGGCGGAGCTTCCCGGTTTTGATAAATCGGATATAAGCATTGATCTGAAAGATAACCTGCTCACCATTTCCGCTTCCCACAAAGAGGAGAAGTGTGATGAGGATAAGAACAAGTATATCCGCAAAGAGCGCTGCTACAGTTCTTATTCCAGAAGTTTCCGCGTAAATGACGTGGAAGCAGGCGATATTGATGCTTCCTACAACAACGGCATTCTGGAAGTAAAATTCCCAAAGAAGGAGCTTGCCGCCAAAGAAGAAATCAGAAAGATCGAAGTTAAGTAGCACAGAAAGGAGCCGTCAGGAAACAGATCGTCCTGAACAGAGGGCTGTAGAGAAACAGATCGTCCTGAACAGGGGCAGGTTTGACTCGTGAAAGTCGCACCTGCCCCTTCCTTATATGATCACAACAGAAACTGTCTGTCACTGCACTGCCTGCACCAGTTTCAAAAATTCTTTCTTGTACTGATCCGACAGATCGACAGATCGCAACGCCTTTTCCACATGCCGTACAGACGCACCTTCCGGATATTCACTGTGCGATGCCAGAAGCCCGAATTCAGCCACCGCCGCTGCAAAAACAAAGTCATCCGATGGTCTGGTCGTATAGCACTCATAACCCACGGGATATTCCAGCAGATTACTCTTGTCCCCGGCAGGTTTCTTGTAACGGATGCTGATAGTCAGCCATTCCTTCTTTGCCGCCGCACTCGAAATTTCCCCGCCCTTTTCCTTTATGTACTCTTTACTGTACTTCAAATCATCGACTTCCTCATCAGACAGATCTCCCAGAGGCTCTTTTAAAATAATCTCATAGAGCGCCGTCACGCTATGGCCCGCTCCGATCTCTCCCGCATCTTTCGTATCATCGTCAAAATCTTCTTTTTTCAGCGCCCTGTTCTCATATCCCAGCAGGCGATAGCCCGCCACCACGGCCGGATTAAACTCTACCTGAAACTTTACGTCTTTGCATATTGTAAGAAGCGTAGCGGACAATTCTTCCACCAGCACCTTGTTTGCTTCCCGCAGACCGTCGATATACGCATAATTACCGTTTCCTTTGTCCGCCAGTATTTCCATCTTATTATCCTTGATATTGCCGGTGCCGAATCCCAGCACAGATAAAAAGATCCCCGATTCCTTTTTCTCCGTGATCAGATCTTCCAGTTCTTCCTCAGTGGTCATCCCGATGTTCAGATCTCCGTCCGTAGCCAGAATAATACGGTTGTTGCCGCCCTTTATATAATTTTCCTCAGCCAGTTCATAAGCCGCCTCTATTCCTCTGCTGCCGTGAGTACCGCCGCCGGCCTGCAGTCCGTTCAGCGCATTCTGGATCTCTTTTGTCTTATCACCCCGCACGCCGTCCAGCACAATTCTGTCTTCCGACGCATATGTCACAATGGAGACTCTGTCTTTTTTTGACAGATTCTCTGCCAGCAGCCCGAAAGATTCCTGCAGCAGAGGCAGCTTGTCATCAGAAAACATGGAACCGGACACATCCAGCAGGAATACAAGATTGGATGCCGGCGCGCGGTCATAATCAATGTCCTCTGTCTTCAACCCGATCATCAATAATTCTGCTTCATCATTCCACGGACAGGCGCTGATCTGCGTCGTAACCCCGAAAGGTTCCTTCCCTTCAGGTGTCTTGTGGTCATAGGAAAAATAATTGATCATTTCCTCAATCCGCACGGCCTTATCAGGAAGTTCGTCCAAAAGATACCCTTCCCCGATCAGCCGCCGCAGATTACTGTATGAAGCTGTATCCACATCCGCGGAAAAAGTCGACAGCGGCTCTTTCAACACAACAGAAAATCCCTTCTCGTCCCACTCACTGTATTCCTCACCGGAATAATCGTCCGGTTCCCATTCATAACAGGAGTCCAGATAACTGTCCTCTTCCATTACCCTTTGATCATTCAGCAGACCGTCAAAAATCTCATTCTCTGCATATTTCTGAGAACCTGATGTGGCTTCATCCGCAAGATCTGCCGGCGCTTCATCTGCCGCTGCCACGCCTTCTGACATATCCCCCGCACTGTCTGTGCTGTAATATGCACCGTCCCGGTCCTCTCCGGCCGCTTCTGTGTATCTGTTCTCTTCCGCAGGAATTTCACCGGCTTTCTCCAATCCGCCACAACCCGTAAGCAGCAATACTCCTGCCAGACTGAAAGATAATCCTCTCGCAAAACAATTTCTTTTTTTCATAATCTTTCCCTCCCGTTTGCAGCCCTTCCTGTGCGGCTTGCTCTCACTGTCCGCTTAGCGCTTCTATCATAAATACCCTTTATGGAAGAAAAAGGTTGCAGAAAAAAATTTTTTTCTACAACCTTTTTAATGCTATTTTGAACAAATTATTTTTAATCAGAAAATCCGGGATGAATGGTCTCCATGATCAGATCGTATGCCCGGCTCGTAAATTCATCCTGATCAGCGGCCTCTCCTGCGATCACATATCCCTGTTCATCAATTTTTACATAAGCAGACCAGATATCCTCTCCCTCTTGAACTACCGCAAACTCTATCCCTTGCACGGTAATATATTCTGCATCCTTATTTTCAAAAAGTTCCGGCATCCTCTTCACTTCTGTGACTGTCAGCTCTTCAACCCGCACATTTGCTCCGTCTGACTGATCCCCCCTGTCTGCCGTCTCTGATTCCCCATTCTGCCCGGAAAATGCCGTATCCTCCTTTTTTTCTGCGCCCATCTCCGAACCTGCCCACTTAGAATCTTCCTGGTTTTTTTCCGACTCCACATCATCCGTCAATACCGAATTTTCTCCTGATTCCGCCAGACGATCGTCTTCCGCCATTTCCGCCGGCCGGCCTCCATCCGCCATCATGGAATCTTCTGCTCCTCCCGACCAGACTTCCTCCGGCACCATGGATTCCGCCGCCGCTCCTTCGGCAGGCGCTGCATCCCACATCATAAAGTCTTCATCGGAGGCCGCTGATTCGGCTCCTCCCGCCTGCCCCGATGTTGTATCTGATGCCGGCATAGATGCACTGCCTTTTGATATATTACGGAATACATTCACGGAGAGCAAAAGAACGGCAGCAGCAGCCACCGGCATTGCCCATCTGTATATTTTCCCCCAGGATTTGCGTTGATGTCTCCCGTCCGCCCTTTCCGGTTGTAAAATGATCTGCATTTCTTCCGGCTGTACGTCGCAAGAACTCTGTTCCACGGGCACCTGCGGCATATTCTCCCTGCATATCCGCATTTCCTCTTCTCGAACCGCCTGTCTGGTTCTCTGAATCAATTCTAAAGGTGCGTGTATCTGTGAAGTTTCTTTGATATACTGATCCTTTATTATCATAGCTTCCCTCTATTGCCTGTTATTTATTTGCTGCTTTTCATGTACTTTTCGCAAGTATTTCATCTGTTTTCTACAGATTTCCGCTTCATCTCAGATTTATCTTATTCTCTGCATGACAACTCATCCCGAATCTTCTTTCAGCAAACCTCTCAGCATCTCCCGCGCCCGATGCATCTGGGATTTCACCGTACTTTCCTTTTGTCCGGTCAGTTCCGCGATCTCCGCTACCGTCCGCTCCTCGAAATAATACAAATGTATGACCAGGCGGTATTTCGGCGGCAGTTTCTGCACCGCCGTGCGCACAGGATGCTCCTCCGCAAGCCCGTATCCGGTATCCTCGTCCGCCACGCGCTCCGGCTCGTCCATATAATCTACATTTTTATTCCAGTACTGGTCAAAATGCTTCTTCGCACAATTGATCGTCACCCTGATCAGCCACGCCTTTACATGTTCCCAGGATTCCAGATCCTGAATATGACTTACAAGCCGCACAAACACTTCCTGAAACAAATCATCCGCGTCAGTTCTGTTTTTCATCTGGGTTAAAGCCAGCCTGTACACCATATCGGCGTATCTGTCGATGGCTTCGTCCACTGTGATATTCCCCTCTTTTGTCATATAAAAACCTCTGCTACTCTTAATACCCGTGTCCATACCAATAGGTTGCGTTAAAGAAAATAATCCCTGATACCTCGTTTTTCCACCATCTGGTCATACTGTCTGTACATCTTCTGCACCTCATTTTCCAGAATATAGTAATGCCGGATGTAAGGAATCAGCAAAACAAGCAGTCCCAGTGCCAACAGTCCGACTCCCAAAGTAAAAGCCGCCACCGATAACGCGATGACCACTACCTCCAACAGTGCGAAAGTAACTGTCACAATCAGATGAATCAGTCTTTCATGCTGAAAAAAAGACACCTGAATCAAATGCTGTCTGATCGTTTCCTCCCAATCCACATCATCCCGCTTCAGCAATTCATCGATATATTTTCTGTAGCGTAAGATTCTCTGTTCCATCTGCATTCTCCCTTTCCTGTCTTGGCTTTTACCCTTGCCGCTGCGGACATCTTTCCGTTTATCCTGCAAACCTCCCACGGTTAAAATGATAACCGCCCGCAAATACGCTGCCATATACTGTATACTATATATTCTAGTACATCGTTTCCAAAATAGCTACTCTATCCGTCAAGAATACCTGTACATATGGTAGAAAATTATGCTGTCACCTTTTGGAGCCTTTGTCCGTATATAGTGTAAGAGGCCTCATAAATGCAAAAGATATCATCAATTTAAAACATACACAGGAGGTGGATCACCAAAAAATGAATCAATACAGCGAACCGGAAATCAAGCGGATCCTGCAAGTTTACGGTGATATGCTCTACCGCACCGCTTATCTGCTTCTGGGCAATCCCCACGACGTACAGGATGTACTGCAGGAAGTCCTGATCCGGTATATGGAAAAGGCGCCTGCCTTTGCATCCAAAGATCATGAGAAGGCATGGCTTCTCCGTGTAACATCCAACTGCTGCAAGGACTGTCTGCGTTTCCGTATGCGGCAGTCCTGCCTGGACCCGGAACAGCTTCAGGAATACCTGCCCGCCGCCGAAGACCGACAGCTTCTGCAGGAACTTTACACCCTGCCCTCCAAATGGAAAACAGTCCTGCTGCTGCACTACTTCGAAGGCTATCCGGTCAGAGAGATCTCCAAAATTCTCAAGCTGTCGGAAAGCGCCGTCAAAAAACGGCTCCAGCGGGCAAGAGAAGCCTTGAAGCTGGAACTGCTTGATTCCAATTATAAATAACCAAACTAAGAATAAACACATAGAAAAGGAGACTATCATTATGAACGAAAAAGACATCATACAGATCAAAGATTCCATGATCATGCCCTCTGAAACAGCAGATATTCTGCTGCAAAACTGCACAGGCCGCCACAGAAAACATAACCTCTACAGCCGCTGTTCCAGAATCTGTGCCGCTCTGCTCACACTGTTCTGCATTGGTGCAGTAGGATCTACCTCCCTGGCAGCATACAATATTTATCAGGAAAAGCAGCTCGCCGTTTTTATGGATTGCGATTTGACACAGGAGAAAATAGCGGCAGTCGGTGAAGAATTGTCCCGAATCCCCGAAATTGCATCTCACTACATCAGCGGGGAAGATGCCTGGGAAGAATTTAAATCTACATATTTAAGTGGGGATCCGGAACTGGAAAAAATGGCGGCATCCATGGGTAATCCGCTTATTGATTCTTTCAATTACAGGGTGAGTATACGCCTTGGGGCAGATACCCAGGCAATCCGGAGTGAGATCAGCAGGATTGAGGGGGTACGTATGATTACAACGATACGGGAATTGGAAGATGTAGATTAAAAAGGGAGAGTTGAGTTTAGGCTGTGTCCCGCACACGAGACACAGCCCACAATGATCTGTTTCTATCATTCTATTATTAATCCCGGTATCTTTCCTACATATTCTCCCCGGCAAAAAGAACATTTCCCTCAGAATCTTCAATCGTAACATACTCAGTCGTCATATTCCCAATGGCTGTCGCAACAGCATCCGCCACTTCTCCCGCATGATCGGCTGTAAACTCGTCCTGCAGTTCCAGTATAAGCTGTGCATATTCCAGTTCTTCTCCACCGGTCAATGTCACATCTGCGCTCCTGACAGCCGGGTAAGCCTCTACGATCTCATCTGCAAGGATTTCCTCAAGATATTCCGTATATTTTGCCTGCTTATCGGATTCTGACGTCACAAATGTCTCATCCAGAAGAATCTCTTCCGCTTCCAGACCGGATCGGCTTTCAGACCTGCTGCCTGCCACGGCGCTTCTTACGATAGCAACTGCTCCTGCCGTCAGCATGACCGCAATCACGATAACTACTCCCAAACGTTTCTTTTTCATCATATATTTACCTTTTATCCCGCCATAAAGTCTGTTTTTCAGTTAAAGCATCTGTATTTTGCTGTCACGGCACTGCTGCATACAACACTACTGCCATATAGTATCATCTCCCGACTTATATGTCAAAATCGCCGGCTAAACCCCTGTCCGGTCGTCTCCGCACCGACGGTCCCCGAAAGCCGTTTGATAAACTCCTGATAAAACAGTTTTTCCTTTTCTCTGTTCATGATCTCTTCCATCGTCCTGCCCCGGTCCGGCGCAAGAGGATGTTCCAGCGCATACAATGCCTCTTTTGCCGCCCGTACAGCCGACTGCACGGAATTTCCCATCAGATCTGTGATCTGCTCACCGCTGTATCCTTTTTCAAGCTTCCGAACCATAAGCTGGGAAATATGACTCAGTTTTCCCGACAAGGTAACTCCCATGCCGTCTGTTCCAGCCACTGCTGCTGCCTCCATCCATGCCTGTCTGACACTCTCCGGTGCATTTGGCCCGATCCTGTCAAAAGATTCTTCCCAATACTGTATTGCTGTTTTCTTCCCGCTCCTGACAGTTTGTACATCGAACTCCTGTCCTGCACTGCCTGCCCTGGGGGCAGCATCAGCAAATAAATCTGTCTCCATAAATCCCAGCAGTTTCTTGTAATCCAGATATCCTTTCATGTTATGCGCATCATACTGCATCTGCATAAAATCCTTGACAATATTCATCCAGTTGAATTTCTTAAACGCACTGTCCGCCGAATAATTTTTCTCCTCCGTCTGGTTATAAGAACGGACGCCTGCAAAATTGAGAAAAGCATTGGGACATTTTCCGGTGCTGCTCAAGTGCCATGCATACGCCGACATTTCGATTTCATTGCTGTTCTTTGGGTCGATTTTTGAAAGATCTACCATCTGCTCTGTCATATTTCCGTCGGAATCCCATACTTTGACATGATAAACCGGATTATCCGCATCAAAATCCTGCGGTCTGTAAACTGCTATGCTTGCTCCTGTCCGCGCATCAATGGATGAACCCACCACCGTCTCCCCCTCGTCTGCATCATTTTTCCCGTGCAGTACCAGCGTCGGCTGGGTGCCTGCTGCCTGCCTTTCCTGCACCATCCGGGCAAAAAAATCTGTCTCAGCAGCGCTCCCCGTCTGATCTGTCTTAACATTTCTTCCTGTTTTTCCTGCCTCATACCATGCCGGCCTTGCTACTGTTCCAATTCCATTCGTATTCATTTCAAGCCTCCCGTTTTTATGTCCCTTATCTTTATCATAAACTGCCCCACATATGCCTGAAAGCCCGGACCGGTCCTGAACGGCAGGACTTTCTTTGACTATAATACGATTGATCCCTTTAAAAAGTTTCACTGCTAAAGCAAAAATCTTCAACCGACGGCAGAGCCGTAGGAATGGCATAACCCTTTAAACGGCCAAAAGGACCAATACACACCAAACCTTGCCAGTGTATCAGTCCTTTTCTCTTTTATTTCCTTTTACCCGCGGGCCAAATAACCCGGATTATTTATGCAAAACCCAGTAAAATCCATGTCCGGGCACCATCACATCCTTAAGTTCCAGTTCCTGCCCTGTCAGAAGATCTTTCCAGCTTCCGTCCTCCTGCATCCAGGCCGTTTCCGGGTTGTCTCCAAAGTTATAGATCCCGAAAAACTTCTCTCCCTCTTTCTCTCTCGTGATACAGAGGATCTTCTGGTTGTGCACATCATAAGTATAAACTTCGGCGGAGGCATCAAACACCTTCTCCTGCCTGCGGATCTGCTCCAACGTACTCAGTGCGCCGAAGATTCTGCCCTGTATACTCTTATCGTCATCCTTTTGCTCTGCCAGATCCCAGCGGAATCTGCCTCGGTGAACATACCGGGAATCCTGCGCTTTATCCGGGTCTTCTTTATAGGAATAGTCATTCAGCTGTCCGATCTCATCCCCGCTGTAGAGCATCGGAATCCCGGACTGCGAAAGCATGTAGGCATGCAGCATAACATCCAGCATGACTGCCGCGTCCAGCTTATCCGGATCCTTTTCCGTCTCCGCACTTTCCACGCCGCACATGGAAGCCGTAGTTCCGCAGAATCTGGCATCCTGTGTAACCGGATCATCATTATACAGTTCCCCCCGGCTGACACTGTTTATCATTTTTCCGGTAAAATAATCATTTAAAAACCGTTTGTGAGGAATTTCCCACATCTCCCACTTTTCCAGGAAAGAATAATCCAGTCCCCAGCCGATATCGTCATGACAGCGCAGATAATTTAAGAACGTATACTCACCCGGCAGTCTGTTCACGATATCCATCTGCTGTTTTAAAAGCCGTGTATCTCTCGTGGCCACACAGTTCCATGTAGTTGCCATAGTGGTCACATTGTAGAGCATATGGCATTCCGGTTTTTCCACGGTTCCGAAATAGGGCACTACCTTCTCCGGCTCCATTACCACCTCGCCCAGCAGCAGCACGCTGGGGCAGACGATCTCCCCGATCATACGCATCATACGCACAATGGTGTGTACCTGAGGCAGATTCCTGCAGCTTGTACCCAGTTCTTTCCAAATATAAGGCACTGCGTCGATACGGATGATATCCATGCCCTGATTGGCAAAAAAAAGGAAATTGTACATCATCTCGTTGAACACACGCGGATTTCCATAATTCAGATCCCATTGATAGGGATAAAAGGTCGTCATCACATAATGCCCGATTTCCGGGAGATAGGTAAAGTTCCCCGGTGCCGTTGTAGGAAATACCTGCGGCACCGTCTTTTCATACTGAGCCGGAATATCATAGTTATCATAGAAAAAGTACCGGCTCATATACTCGCCTTCGCCCTGTCTGGCGCGAACCGCCCATTCATGCTCCTCGGACGTATGGTTCATCACGAAATCCATGCACAGATTCATGCCCTTTTTATGGCATAAATCCGCCAGCCCGGCCAGATCCTCCATAGTACCCAGATCCGGTCTAACCTTGGCAAAATCAGCCACCGCGTAACCGCCGTCGGAATGCTCCCTGGGAGAATCCAGAAAAGGCATCAGATGAATATAATTGACATGGCAGGCTTCCAGATAGGAGAGTTTCTCCTTCACACCTTTCAAATCACCGGCAAAATTGTCAATGTAAAGCATCATGCCGAGCATATCATTCCTGCGAAACCAACCGGGATCTTCCTCCCGCTTTTTATCCCTTGTCTTAAGCTGTCTTTTCCGCTCTTTATAAAACCGGTAAAGGTTCGTACACAGCTCCGCAAACATGGAATCATTATGATACAGCTCCATATAAAGCCATCTCAGCTCGTCGTGATGTTTCGCGAGCCTCTGCTGAAAAATCTCATCTGTTTTCGACATGGTTCAGCTAACCCCCTTTATACTTCTCATATTCTCGGCTCTGCCTCAATCAGACTCCTCCAACGAATAGATCTCTATTCTCCCCACGGAATCCGTCTGTATCTCTTTCGTCAACCCGTAAACCGCATTGCTGATCACATATTCACCATGGTTGACGAACACTTCAACCAGATTTTCATCTACATAGATATCCAGACGATAACCCTCTTTAACCTCAGGCGTGGCTGCCTGCATCCGGAATTTTCTGCACTGCGCCGTGTTATTCGGAAATACCCCGCTTCTGTCCGTACAGATCCGGCCGTCTTTACGGGATATCTGATATCCTCCCACCGACACCCTCTCTCCTTCTTTCAACGCAAGGCTCACCCGGTACCCTGCACTGTCCGCCTGCGCCGGATGAGATATTTTTCTTGTATACTTCTTCTCTATATTTGGATGGACTCTGAAATAAATATGTCCCTTCTCCGTCTCCACCACTCTTGGAATACAAAACATACCGATCCATCCGCCTTTTACCGCCTCCGGCATACGCAGCCAGGCTGTCAGCACTCTCCGTCCCTCCGCGTCGGTGGTGGTCTGCGGTGCATACAAATCCAGTCCGTAATCCATGTACTGGTATTCGTCTGGGATCTGCATACTGCAGGTATCTTCATCAAATTCTACGGGCATACAGACTGTCTGATTTCCCTCAAACGGCTCCTCCGAAAGAAGCCCCATAGGAGAGATGATCAACACCTTGCCTCCCGGTATTTCAAAATAATCCGGGCATTCCCACATCCAGCCCAGGCCATTCTCCTTAGAAGCAGTATTCACATAGTCCCACTGCATCAGATCCTGACTCCGGTAAAAGAGCAGTTCCCCTCTGTTATCCTGTGTTTTGCTGCCCAGAACCATGTACCATCCGTTCTTGCCGCGCCACACTTTCGGATCCCTGGTATGGGTCATATCCCCTGGCCCGTTGTCGGACATGACCGGCACTACCATGCTTTTATCCTTAAAATTGTCAAAATGCATTCCGTCCTCAGAGATAATCATCATCTGCGCCGACTCGAAATCATCCTCCGGGCACAGATGAATATTCCGGGGATCCGCACGGTGATAATGAACTCCCGTGTAATACAGATACATCCGCCCTTCATGCTCTACGGCACTGCCCGAAAAGCATCCGTTCTGATCACCGCACTGTGTAGGAAAAAGAGCCACGCCAAGATGCTCCCAGTTTACCAGATCCTCGCTCACCGCATGTCCCCAGTGCATAGTTCCCCACACCGGCGCATAAGGGAAATATTGATAAAAAAGATGATATTTCCCGCCGTAATAAATAAATCCGTTTGGATCATTGATCCAGTTTCCCGGCGCTTTCAGATGTATCCTGTCTCTATTCATATCCGGTAATCCTCTCCATTGTGTTTTTTCAAATCTGAATCTTATAAATTTCCCGATCTATTTTACCACGTTCCGGCACTGTTTTCATATTGATTTTATTAACACCGCATGTTAACCGGTTTTTTCTCTTTTTATTTCACAGCGCCGGCCACAACACCGCCGATGATCTGCTTCTGCAATACTACGTAAAGCACAAGGATCGGTAATACGCACAGCAGCAGTCCCGCCATGATGGTGCCGTAATCCGCGGAGTATGTTCCGTAAAAGCTGTATGTGGAAAGCGGCAGCGTCAAAAGCTTCTTGTCTGTCAGTACCAGCGACGGCAGAAGGAAATCATTCCAGAATGCCAGCGAATTCAGGATCACCATCGTTGAAATAATGGGCTTCAACAGCGGAAGCACGATCTTGAAAAATGTCTGCGTATGAGTACATCCTTCCAGATAAGCCGCTTCTTCCAACGCGATCGGCACATTTCCCTTGACAAACCCGTGGAACATAAAGACTGACATCGCCATGGAAAATCCTGTATGCATGAAAATCAGCGTAATTCTATGGTTCAGCACATTCAGCGTACCGCCGTAAATACTTACCAGCGGGATCATGATCGCCTGAAAAGGAATGATCATGGATGCTACCATCAGTGCAAAAGTCATATTGGAAATCACGTTCTTATTCCGCACGATATAGTACGCGAGCATCGCCGCAAGCAGCGTCACCAGAACAGTAGCGGATACTGTTACGATCAGGGAATTCTTGAACGCATTCAGGAAGTCCATCTGCGTAAATGCTTTCACAAAGTTGTCAAAGGAAAGTCCTTTGATGGTATAAAGCCAGGAAAACGGGCTTTTGATAATGTCTCTCTTCTGCTTCAGAGAGTTGATGACTACCATGATAAACGGAAACATATATGCGATAAAAATGATAACCAGCCCGGCCATCGCCGCGGCCGTAGTAACTTTTTTCTTTGTTCCTCCAACTTCCGTCTGCTTCATTATGCTTCCACCTCCTGCTTCTTGGTCAGGTATACCTGAAGACCGCTGATACATGCAACAACAATGAATAAGATCAATGCTTCTGCCTGCCCTACGCCGAACTGTCTGGATGTAAATGCCTTTTCATATACGTGCATAGCCGCCATCTCCGTTGTTCCGTAAGGGCCTCCCGATGTCAATGACAGGTTCACATCATAAACCATAAATGCTCTTGAAAGTGTCAGGAAAAGGCAGATCGTAATGGAAGACATCATAAGCGGCATAATAATGTTTTTCAGCTTCGCCCATCCTGCAGCGCCGTCAATGCTTGCCGCCTCCATAACATCCTCACTCAGTCCCATAAAACCGGCAACATAAATCAGGATCATATACCCGGACAGCTGCCATACAGATACAAGTACAAGTGCCGCAAAAGCTTTGTTCGGCTCCGACAGCCAGGAGATCTCAAACAGGCTCCATCCTGTGCTCTCGCCGATGTTTACAAATACTCTGGAAAAAACAAACTGCCAGATATATCCCAAAACAATACCGCCGATCAGGTTCGGTGTGAAAAAGCCGGCTCTGAAAAAGTTCTGTCCCTTGATCCCTCTCGTTAATAAGTATGCAATCGCAAAAGCCAGCACATTTACCAGAATAACTACCACGATAACATATTTAAATGTCAGAAGCAGCGACGACCAGAACTGCCCATCCTGTATAACACTTGCAAAGTTCTTAAACCCGATAAAATTCTTCGCCTGCGCCACGCCGTTCCAATCTGTAAAAGTCAGATACACACCGTAGAGAAACGGTACGATCACGACCGCAAAGAAACAAAACATTCCCGGCAGTGCAAAGATACAGAAATCTTTCCCTTTATTTTTTGATTCCATCGTCTTACCCTCTTTTCTATTCTTATATCCGCTGCGTTATATTTACCCGTTTTTTAACTTAATTCCAATCCCGATGCATAATTGCTATTCCTGCTGTGCCCAATATCCCTCAATCGACTGCATCAGTTCCTCTTTGTCGCTTCTGTCTGCCAGATATTTCTGCATCGCCGCGCCAAGAACCGCCCAGTGATCGTTGGGTACGATGGCAGAAGCATTGAACGCCGTACCGTTCTGCACATGCTCATAAATATCTTTGCTCAGCGGATCTTCCGGCTCATAAGGATTATTCTTAAAGGGCGGAATCACGTTACAGGTCTTGACTAACATCTGCTGTCCGATTTCACTGTACACGATCCAGTTCAAAAATTCCTTCGCCGCTGCTTTCTGCTTGTCATCTGCAAACTGTCCGTCCAGCATTACCTGTTTTGACGGAGATCCCTGAATCATCTGATTTGCAAAATCATTCTCGTCATTATTCATAAAATAAGGCAAAAACCCATAGGCGTCCTCATTCTTTGCTCCCGCCTCCTTCAGATTCGGCCACGCCCAGTTACCGTTAAACCAGAACGCTGTCTTGCCGTCTGCCAGATCAATTGCCATCTCATCATAGTCTGCGCCCAGCGGATCACCCTTTGCCACGTTATATTTCTTCAAAATATCAAAAGTACTGAGAAACTCTGACATACGCTTGTGATCTTTCACTTTCAGTTCACCGCTTTTGATCTGTTCGATGATCTCCTGCGCACCTGCGGAAGTTCCGTCATAAGTTTCATAAATATACTGAAGCTGATGTGCACCCAGCGACCAGTCTTCCTTAGCCATGGAAACCGGCTTCTCAATGCCTGCGGCCACAAGTCTGTCAAGCAGCGCCACCAGATCATTCTGTGTCTTAACCGCAGCGGGATCAAAAGTCTCTCCCAGAGCTTCCTCGATTACCGCTTTGTTATAGATCAGTCCTCTACCCTCAATACACAGCGGAAAGCCATATACCTTTCCGTTCACTTCGGTCAGATACCCTTCTGCCTCCTTGATCCATTCCTCCGAAGAAAGGTCTTCCGCTTTCTCCTCCGCCAGCGCAATCACATCGGTAGTATCCAGAATAGATAAAGTAGGCGGATTGCCGGAATTGTACAGACTCACTACCTTCGTATACGGGGAATCCCCGTCTGTCACCGGCATAACCTCTACATGAACTCCTGATTTTTCTTCAAACGCAACTGCCATCTCTTCCAGCGCAATCTGTATCTCGGCTTTAGAGTTCATCAGTGTGATACTCGTTCCTTTCAGTTCAGAATCATATTGAAATGTGTCCGTGGAAGTATCAATAGGTGCCTTAACCTCCACCTCATTCGGATCATCCGGGTCGCTGGCAAAACCGAAACGACATCCGGTCAGACTCGTCACCGCCAGCATCATCACAAGTGCTGCGGCAATAGTCCTTTTCATCACTTTCTTTCCCATGAAGTCATCCTCCTCCATTTTTCGCAGTGCTTGGGCCTGCGGTTTTCCGTAACGCCTTTTCCTGCTTTTTTTATATTATTGTAACCGGTAAAGTAACCGGTTACTTTATGGGTTAATCTTAACATCACAAACCCTTCATGTCAACGTAAACTCCTTATTTTACGCAATTCTATGAAATTTATACAAATTTAATTTTTCTTAATTATGCACAATCTACAAAACCGGTTACTTAACCGCTTACGCATTGTTTTTTATATAAAAAGCTGGTATAATCCATTTTATAGTTGACGACATACAACTTTTGCTTTCGGTCCTGCAGTAACTTCCACATTTTGGCAAAATACGGAAGCCGATATTTGTTATGATGTATACTATAATATATATTCTCTATACCTAAAAATAAGATCAGGAAGTAACTGTTATGAGTTCTACAAACAAGAAGAAAAAAGTAACCTTTGACGATATTGCAAAATACACAGGTTTTTCTAAGACCACCATTTCCCGCTACTTTAACTCCCCCGACTCCCTTACATTAGAAAACCAGGAAATTATTTCCAATGCACTAATCAGTCTGGATTACAAAGAAAATAAAGTAGCCCGGATTCTTGCCAACGGCAGGACCGAGTTTATCGGCATTATTGTCCCGAACCTTGAGAATCATTATTACTCTGAAATGTTAAACCGGATTCTCCTTACCTATGAGCATTTCGGCTATAAATTCCTTGTCTTTATCGGAAACGAGCAGGAAGAATCCGAGCGCCAATATATCAATGAACTTCTGGCCTACAATATTGAGGGCCTTATTGTCCTGAGCTTTACGCTGCCTTCCAGAGAACTGGCCGATCTGCAGATTCCTGTGGTAACCATCGAGCGTGAAGACCGGTATGTATCCAGCGTCAACACAGATAACTATATGGGCGGCGTGCAGGCAACAAGTCTGCTTGCCAGACATAACTGCGATATTCTGATTCACATTAATTCCACAGCCACCACGCCGGATCTGCCCTCCTACGGACGTATCCGGGGATTTCTCGATATCTGCGAGGAAAAGCAGTTGGAACATCGACTGATCTATGCCGATCTCAGCAATATCTTTGAAGAGACACAGGCAAGCCTCAGCAATGTGCTGGAAGAGCTGGATACCGCTTACCCCGGCCGGAAAAAAGGGGTTTTTATCTCCGGCGATACACATGCCAATATTTTTCTGAATCTTCTGATCAGAAAATACGGCTCTCTGCCTGATGATTACCTGATCATCGGCTTTGATGACTCGCCTATTTCCAGAGAGGCTGTGATTCCCATCAGCACCGTAGGACAGCAGATTGATAAAATGGCATATGAGGCCGTAAGCCTTCTGGTTGACCAGATGGATGAACGCAAAAAAAGAAGACCGGTTCCTTTGCAGGAGCCGATCCACAAGGTAGTCACGCCTATCATGATCCGGCGGGAGACAACGGAGAGGGCATGAGGATCAATATCATCTGTTTTCTTCCGATCCTTAGCTCATTACGCCTAACACTTACCCCTACTTAATCACCCTCCTGCCCCGGTACTGCGCATACATCAGAAGAATCCCCGTCACAGCGCCGAAAAAGACAAAGGACTGGATAAAAGGCATGAAATTATACGAACCGCCCGTCCAGAAATCGGCAAAATCATTGCTTATATAAGTCATCGGCAAAGTTGCCGCCACTTTCTGCAATGCCTTCGGCAGCTGCTCCGTAGAGATCCCCATCATGCCGGTCAGTACCATCAGCGTAAAATAAACCGCCATCGTGATTCCGAAGGTAATGCCGAATTTCCGGAAAATATTTGCAAGTGAATGGGCAATCACCAAAAGCATAATCCCGATCAGGTACAAAGATACCAGCAGGCAGATCACGGAAGATACCGCCGGTTTCGGAATATCCATCGTAAGCACCTGGAACACCGCATATATGATAAATGCAATTGTCATAAAAATCATATGCGCAATGATCTTCGCCGTCAGAAGACTCCTCTCATGGAAACCGAACAGGCGCATTCTAAGCGGCACCTCCCGTTCCACCTCCTGCGAATACAGCGCGCCGTATCCGATAAACATAATGGACATCGGAATCACCAGCGACATACTGAGCATGATGGAGACGATTACATTCTCCCTCGCTGCTTCCGGCACCTGGGCGCCGATCGTTTTTGAAAAAATCAGTGTCATCATATTCGGGAATACGATCCCGAAGAAATGCGTCATAAAATTACCGTTGATATTACGTAGTTCATATAAAACCATATTCATATTACACTTTTTCTGTTTCATCTCAGTAACCATTCCTTTCCAAAATTAGTGCCATAGGGACAAATTTGCATGTAAACCTTTGCTGTGAGTTTTTAGAGTTCTTTTCGCTAATCTTTACGTTACAGCAGTTTACTGTTTTGACACACGAAGAAAAATACACATACTGTTTTCACTATTACGATTATCTCTTCTACACACAAGGTGCCCCCGCATAAAACTGTTCTCTTGCATTGATCGACATGATCTCGATATCCGAATTGCTCCGTTTGAAATTCACGTTATTGTCCATCAGAATCGACAAAAGCTTTCTCTCCTCCTCTTTGTCTCGGCAGGACAATGCAATCAGATGGCCAGGCGATTTCAGGGCATGAAATCCCTTCACCAGACTGCTGTTGACAGGATTATTATCCATGATAAAAATTGCATTGCCGCAGTATGTTCTGAACAACTCTTCCTGCCTGCCAAACGCAATGACCTTTCCCTGATCTAACAGAAGTATCTTATCCGCCAGCTGTTCCAGCTCTTCATAGTAATGCGATACGATAATCAGGGAATCCTTTTTATCCCGATACCATTCCGCCATTTTCTCCATCAGCTTCTGTCTTGTCTCAAAGTCCAGCCCCGATGTGACTTCATCATAAAAGGTCAGTTCCGCCTTCTGCATCATAATCATAATGATGGTGAATTTCTGCTTCTGCCCGCCCGAAAGCGCATTGTATCTTTTGGGCAGACATTTTTCAAATTCAAAAAATTCGATCAGTTCCTGCAGCTCTTTATTCTCCTTGATCTTCGTATCCAGAACCATCTCCATGACCCGTTTCACCGGCATGGTCGTCACATACGCATTACTCTGCATATGGGCCGCCATCTGCTCCGGCTTTAAATCGGTTACGATCCTGCCTTCATAATTTATAAGCCCGAGAAGCGCCTTAACTAAAGTACTCTTCCCCGCACCGTTAGAACCGATCACCCCGATACGTTCCCCCTCCTCAATGCCCAGCGGACTGTTGATCTGCAATGCGGTCTGATTACCGTATTTTACCTGTAATTGTTTGATTGTAAGTAACATATTTTACTCCATTTCTGCGCATTTTTTGCGCATAACCGGGTTTGTATCAAGCAATGCGCAGACACAAATCTCGCGATTGAAAATTTTAATTTTCAATCTTTTCCCTTCCATTGTTGCCTTTGAAGCAGTCTGATATTTTTCGTTTTTTATAGATAAATGGGTACCATTATGGTTTCTACACGAACTTTGCTTTTTCAATGTAAATCATGCCTTATTTTTCAACCTGTCTCTTTTCAAAAAGCAAAGCCGCCTGCACACCGTTTTCAATATTATCAATTTTCAGTTCACAGCCCATAAGCCTGCTGTAATAAGCCGCCACATACAGACCCAGACCTTTTCCCTTCCTGCTTCCGTCACTGCTGACAAAAGGGTCTGTCACATTCGGGAGCAGCTTTTCCTCTATAGTCACTCCATAATTTGTAATATATAACGCCGCGTCACTGATCTCGATCCTGACCTGCTGCCCGTCTGGCGTATACTGAACCACGTTAGACAGTAAGTTATCGACAATCTTTTTCAGCATTTCTCTGTCCGTACAGGCAATGCCGCTTCCCGCAATCGTGATCTGCAGCCCTTTGTCTTCCACCTGCACCGCGTAATCTCCCGCAAGTTCCTGTACAAGCACCTCAACCGCCACTTTCTCCTGCTGTATATGCTCCCCGCGGTAATTCAGATACAGGATATCCTCCACCATCTTCCGCATGGACAGAAGCTGGTTCTTCACCTCCGGCAGATACGTTTTCGTGTCTTTATATTTCCCGACCTCATTCATCATCCCTTCCACCAGAAGCAGCGCTGCCGTAATCGGCGTTTTCAGCTGGTGGGAAGAGGCCCGCAGGAATACCTCCTGCCGCTCATTTTCTTCTTCCAGTAAACGGTTCTTATGTTCCAGTTCTTCATAATTCTCGCGCAGTTTACCGTACAGTTCGTGCAGATTCCGCCCTAAAATACCGATCTCGTCCCTGCTGTCTGTCAAAAATGCGTCCTCGTCCGGATCAAAATGCTCCGCCATACCCGCACTCTCGGCGCGGCTGGCAAGCCGGATGATCGGATTCACGATTTTGCCGGAAAAGAATCCCGAAGAGATCAGCACCAGCAGAAAGATCACTGCAATGATCATGGGAAGGCTTCCCATAACGATCGGCGTTATTTCCTCCATCTGCGGCGTCATTGTCGGCATAACCGTTATAATAAGTGCATCCTGCATCTGCCCCATGGCAACATATGTGGTATAGCTGTAATTACCATCTGACACGCCCGCTTCATATACAATAGAGTCTCCGGATGTCACATGCACTTTAGCATATTCGCCATGATAGACCTGACCGTCATGCTGCTCTTTTTGTTCCAGCCTGATATCAATCGGTGCATCCTCCGAGATCAGCTTCTGACCCGCAAAAATATCCTTGAATTTGTCCTGCCATTCCCCGAAGCTCTCTTCTGGGCCTGCTCTCCACGACCCGGTTATATCTTCCAGTTCCTCCAGGCTGTCCGCCGTCACCATCATCGTTCTGGCACGATCCAGAAGCTCCTGCAGTTCCTCATCCTGTACGATAATTGTCAGTTTAAAGAACTTCCCCGCAATATAAACTTCATTCCCTGCATTCGGTATCTCCATTGTGAAGACCGACGACGGGTTTTTCACTGTGAGATTATCGTAGCTTCTCTCTTCCATGTAGCCCTTCTGAATCTCTATGACGGATTCCAGATTGCTGTTCATCACATAATCCACATACAGCGACGGCAGCATAAATACAAAGTATCCTATGACAAAAGCGATCATAATCACCGCCAGCGTCACACTGTATAGAAAAGTCTTTTTTCTGAGGCCCATACTGTTTCTCCCTGTTTCCGCATTCTACGATATTGCAGTTTATTTCCCCGCATATTTTTGCAAATCACCTGCTATTGTGCTTCCTGATTCCGAAATTGATATCCCACACCGATCACCGTTTTGATACAGTCCTCCGGCAGTTTCTTGCGCAGATTTTTTACATGCGCATCGATGATCCTGTCATTCCCCACATAGTCTTCGTTAAAAATCCTGAGAATCAACTGCTCCCTCGTAAATGCCCGCTGCGGCTCTTTCATGAGAACCTGCAATAACAGAAACTCGCTCAGCGTCAGTTCCAGAGACTTTCCGTCATAATATGCCTGATAAGAACCGTCATGAATCACCAGCCCTTTTTCCTGTCTGAGTTCCGGCCGCTTTACACGCCGCAGGATCGTCTCCATCCTTTTTAACAGGATAATAGGAGATACCGGCTTGATCACATAATCATCCGCATAGGAATTAAATGCCTGTACCTGCGTCTTCTCATCATCCAGCGCCGTGAGCATGATCGTCGCCATCTCCGGGTAGCGCTCCTTACTGTACTGCAGCACTTCCAGACCATTCACCTTCGGCACCATAATATCCAGTACCGCCATGTCAAAATCGTGCGCCCGGAGCAGACCAAGAGCCTCTTCGCCGTCTCCGGCGCAGGTGACGCTGTAGCCTTGCATTTTCATATACTCGGTCAATACTTCCCGTATGGTCGGTTCGTCTTCCAGAAATAAAATGTTCATGTTTTGGTGCCGCTCCTATTTGTTTTACTGACTTTTTGCTTTGTTTCCATTGCGTTTTTGCCACACTTCAATCAGATTATTCTCTTGTGTTGTCTCACTGATCTTTGTGTCGTTTCTCTTATGATACTGCTTTCGTAAAGTTCCATCTGAAATCCGCATTACCTGCGGACTTCATACGCGCGTCATGTGCCTTACAATGCCTATTGTAGCACAGCGGTATGAATTTCATATGAAGATGCTGTGTTTTTGTGAAGATATCTTTGATTGGGAAAAACATTCACGCCTCCATGCGAAACAATTTCCGTGCAGAAATTACTTGTTAAAAATGAGATAATTCACAGTTATCATTGCAGTTTTTGATAAAAATAAAAAAGTTGCAATGATAACCATGGATTTTTTATAAAAAAATGATTATAATAATATCAGAAATCTTAATGAAAGGGGCACAATACCATATGAATCTTTATAAACGTGAAAAATATTTGAGAAAAATAAGACCATTTTACGATACTGACGATTTAATAAAAGTTATATCCGGGATTCGAAGGTGCGGCAAGTCAAGCCTTATGGAAATGATTGCTGATGAACTCAGGGCAAGAGAAATAAAAGAAGAAAACATTATTTATATTGATTTGGATACACGATCTTACAACAAAATCAGAACGGCAGATCAATTAGAGTCCTTAATAGATTCCAGACTGCAGGGACATGATCTTCACTATCTGTTTATTGATGAAGTCCAGAACGTGGCAGGATTCGAAGAAGTACTAAACGCTTTCCGAACAGAGGGTGGAATATCCATTTTTATAACAGGTTCTAACTCTTATATGCTGAGCGGAGAACTGGTAACAAAACTTACCGGGCGTTATATAGAGTTTGAAATATACACGTTAAGTTTTGAAGAATACGAGCATATGAAAGAATTCTATCATAAAGAAGTAAATTCCAACCCCATGGTAGAATTAAATCAATACATTCTTGAAGGCGGTTTTCCCAGAACAATATTGATTGACGAAATCCCAGCAAAAAGAACCTATGTGACCGAAGTTGTCAGAGAAATACTCGAAAAGGATATCCGCCGCAGAATAAAGATAAAGGATCTGGCAAGCTTTGAGGCGGTCCGAAATTATATTATCAATAACTTTGGAGCAACGACAAGTATAAACAGCTTACATGGAGCTCTCCGAAAAACCGGAATTGCAATCGGAAGAGATACTGTGTCACGATATATCCAGACACTAATTGATGCCAAAATCCTCTACGAATGCAACCGGTTTGATATGAAATCCAAACGCGCCCTGTCAGGAGAAAAAAAATATTATCTGGCTGATCTCAGCTTCTATTTTGCATTAAATACGGATAATCGGATAAACTATGGGCCGACTCTGGAAAATATAGTCTATTTTTATGCCAAAAGTTTGGACTACGCAGTCAGCGTTGGCAGAATCGGAAAGTTAGAATGTGATTTCATACTACGGGATAAAGAACTCAACTATTCTTACATTCAGACTGCATATACCATTGCCCTCAGCCGGGAAACCGAAGATCGGGAATATCGTGCCCTTGAAGCAATCAGGGATAACTACAAAAAATATGTTGTGACTACCGATTATTTATTGCAAAAGCGAAGCGGAATAGAGCATGTAAATATGATGGACTTTATGCTGAGAGAGGATATGTTTTAATCAAGGGAGTTCTGCTGTCCTATCGCAGTTCCTTCATAAAGTACAAGACCAGATCATCATCATTACAGCAAGCCGCATAGGGCTCGCATACCTTGTCGTTGTACCAGACGCCGCTGCCGTCGGGAATATACCCACGTTTCACGTACATCCTCTGGGCGCTGCCGTAACCGCTGTGTAATCCCACGCCTAAGCACACCTTATCGCTGTACTCACCGGCAACCTGTTCCGCTACGTCCATTAATCTGCTTCCGATCCCGCGGCGGCGGTACTTTTCCAGAACACCGAAATCCACAATTTCCGGATACCCCTTATTCGCATACGCACCCCACGCAGATTCCGGATAAACATTAATATATCCGGCGACATTTCCCTGATATTCCGCCACCAGAACGACGGCATGTTTCTCCTGCCTGTCCCGCAGGCGCATCTCGTATTTATCGACGGTCGCATTCCAGCCCTGCGCAATCTCCTCCTGTGTGATAACCGCCGCATCCTCCTGCCGCATATCCCGGACGGTAATCTGTTTGTCTGTATAATAGACCTTATTGTACTGCTCTGGTTTGTTTTCTTCGCCGCACCTTATAACTTTTACTGCATTATCCATCATATTTCCCTCTCTTCTACATACTTTAGCATTATTTGAGGTCATTATACTTCTTAAAACGTGCAGGCACAAGACCCGCCTGATCATTCTTTCCCTCAATATGCATACTCTATATTACATAACCGGTTTTCAACCTGACCTGTGCGGTTTACTCTCCATCAGGAACTTTATCACATTTTTATGAATGAGATAAAGTTTGGTACAAGAAGGCGGCACAGTTTTGAACCTGCACCGCCTTCCCGTATATGGATTCAGCTTTGGCGTAACACGCTATTCGAATATTTCCATCATGGTTGCCATGATCTCTTCTACTGCATCCGCAAAATTGGCTTTCATGTCTCTTGCCGCAATCGCAAAAGTCACCTTCTTCGTACCGCCGTACTGTCCTTCGCCCTGAATAACCAGAGTTGCCTTGCCCTTCTTGTCATTCTTGCTATAGGATATGATACTGTATTCATCGTCTGCTACCGGCGTATTCGCATATGTCACCACAAGGTCTTCTTTGCCGGGTCTGGTTCCATACTGACTGAAATACTGTGTCTTATCCGGTTTGATTGATACTTTTGCCTGACTGATCAGTTTTTCAATAATTCTGAACTCAAAAGTTCTTCTGTTTTCATCTACAGGCTCTGTACCTTCCTCTGCTGCCGGAGCTTCTGCTTTCGCAACAGTATAATCAGGTCCGGCCAGTGTAATGATCACCTGTGCCTTATGGCCTGTGGACGCTAACGCACCATCTTCCGTAAACTCCGTAATATCATCTTTCATATTGGATGCATACTCTACCGTGTAATCCTTATTCTTCACCAGCTTCTTACCATTATCATACACGGTCGGATTCGGCGTATATTTGGCCTTACTCTTGCTGTATTTCATATCCGGAACTTCCACGGTAATTTCTCCGCTGTCCCAGGATTTGGGAGTAATGATAAGTTCAACCGCCTTCTTTAAACTTCCCTTGAAATTACCTTTACCCGCGATATTGATATAAGCTTTCCTCGTCTCAGTGGTCGTATTCTTGTTGCCCGTGTAGGTCAGCTTATAATCCACGTCCTTAACAAGTATTTTGCCTTCATAGAGAATCTCCACATCCGGTGTTACGCCCGCACGGTTTTGCCGCACTGTCATTTCTGTCTGCTGTACCATCTCGGTTGTCAGATTCACCTTGTCAATTGTAAAGGTCTTTTTGATCGTGCCGCTGTACTTCTTTAAACCGGTGATCGTCATTGTCGCCTTACCTGCATTCAGATTCTTCAGATAAGTGATACTGTAGTCCATATTCTTTTCCAGCAGTTCACCAGATGCCTTATCCTTTAATTCGACATTCTGACGTATAACCTTTCCGGTATACGGAAGCTTCGTCTCGAAACCTGTAATCTCGACTGTTCTTGCGGAGAACGGCATTCCCTTGATGCTGAAAGTCTTACTGCAGCTTCCTACATATCCGCTGTTTTCACCTGCTCTGATCACTATCTTCGCAGTTCCGACTTCCCGGTTATCCTCATAGGAGATCGTATAATTGTCTGTAGTACCGTCTTCCGCTTTCTGGGAAACAACCTTTCCGTTCAGCTTCACAACGATCCTGGACGGATCTTCAAACTCTACTGCCGCACCATCCTTATAATCCAGTGAATTGGACGGAAGTGTCACTTTTGCTTTGCTCAAAAGCTCTTTGCCGTCTACCATCTTACAAGGTATGGTTACTTCACCGGCATAATTATTCTTCATGGTAATCTTAATGTTATAAGTACCTGCATCCTTTGCCTTTTCGACCGTTGCATCCTCGGCGGCTTTCGTACCCTCTGCCGCAGCATCGGGAACAAAGGTAATGATCTGGCTGTAATCGTTCCCCACTCCCAGCTTCTTGTTACCGTCTTTCACAGTAACAGTGATCTTCTGTTCCCTTCCGTTGACGATCAGATAATCCGGCGTTGTAATACTCAGATCCTCGATCTGCTTCGGCAGAATGTTAAAATGGCCTTCGATCGTCTGGGAATAATTCCCTTTACCTTTAATAATAATATCCGCCTGTCCTGCCTTGGTATTATTCTTATACGTTACCGCATAATCCTTCTTCGGTGTCAGTAATTTTGCATCATCATACACCTGTACCTCAGGTTTGATCGCTTTTCCGGTATAAACCTGATCAGGGATCTCCTTAAACCAGATGCCTTCCTTGATCGTACCTTCGATGTCTACTGTGGTCTTATCAGTGGTGACAATCTTCAACTCATCATAATACAAAGTTGTCTTTAACGGGAATGTCACTCCCTCTTTTGCGATCGCATTACACCACAGACCGATACTCTGAACCGCTGCAGGATCAAATTTTGCGTCTTTGTTATCTCTTCCGATAAATGCACTGAAAGGAATCGTTACTTTTACGGGATAGCCCTTTGCTGCATTATCCGTATAGCCTGCATATTGCTGCAGATAAATTTCAAATACCTGATTACCTGCCGTAACCTGTACCACGACTTTCTGTCCAAACATTTCCGGCACTGCATAGAATTCAAGCGCATTGCCCGCACTCCAATCAGCCACAAAGCTCTTGGTGGCGCCTGCCCATGCATCTGCGTCTGCCAATGTAACATCCATCTGTAAGCCGTAGTCTCCGCCAAATACCTTATCCGGATCATTTGTCAAAGACAGGGCAATCTCACTGCCGGAAGCCTTATTCGTAGCCCATGCAATACCCAGCTGCTGGCTGTTTCCGTTATAACCCTCGAAATCCTCAGGTATCATATCATTCTGTTCCTGCTCAACCATGTTGAATCTGGCAGTGATCTCTGAAATTTTGTTACCTTTCACATACAGGGAGATCGTTCCCATAGCCTCGCCCATACCGATCAGTACGCTGTCTTTCAGACTTGCTTCCCAGACAGCCGTCTGCTCATTATATTCTGCTTTCAGAACTACCTCGTCAAACTCTGATGAAACAACAAACTCTACGCTGAGGCCTTCTTCCCCAGGATTAATCCCCGAAATTTTAGCCGCAATACGTGTATTTCCTGTATTTCCCTCACTGGGCAAAAGTCTGTCTCCCGACTGAGGCGCTGTGAAATAACCAGACACCTGCGTTTCCTGTGTGGTATTGACAACACCTTTGACTTTCTTGAACCCGCTGTTCATATCTGTCGCAAAAACGCTTCTTTCATCATTATAGAATTTAATGAATTCATCCAGCATTTCATGCCCGTAAAGAATACCGTTCTCCTTCTTCTCTACCACATAAGGAAGATAGAAGCTTCCGTTTTCACTGAAATTAGCCCATACAAGGAAATAGCTGATGCCGCCGTCCTCGCTGATCTCATCAAGCAGCTGCATGTACCAGTCCGGCACCTCATTCCCACTGCGCTTTAACGCAATATCCATGCCTGACTTGTCTTTATCAGCCACACCTGTCTCTGTAATGGCATATAATTTATTATGTTTTTCTGCAAAATCTCTTAAAATGCCGTTCTGCTTTTTAACGCTTGCCAGATAGCCCGGTTCGTTTGCCTGAGTGGGTGTCTGATGATACAGATCGTATCCGATCATATCCACATATGCATCACCCGGATATCTAGCACCGTATTCAGCCACATTAGCCGCTTCACTGCCCGGTCCGTATACATAAAGCATATTGTGTACGTTCCTGGTCTCTTTCAGATAATCCACCGTATAACGGAACAGATTGATGTATGCCTGTTCATCACAGAATGCCGCGCCCCACCAGAACCAGCTTCCTGTATTCTCATGGAAAGGTCTGAACAGGATGGTAATACCGTCTCCCTCTACAGCCTTGGCGTAATCCGCGATCATATCCAGATAATCTGTATAAAGATAATTCAGATCCTGTCCCGGCATGATTCTTGATACGATATTGCCGTCGGTCGTTCCCGGCGTATAACCGGAGAAGTTATACTGCTTCTCACCGTTGACGGTCCAGTAACCAACTTTTTCACCGTCAGTCTCTGTTCCATTCGCCTCTCCATAGGCTTTTACTCTCTTGTCGATCAGACCGAAGTTCGGCATATGTGCAGATAATGTAACGATTGCACCTTCTCCTGCCGCCTCTTTTGTAATTTCTGCAACTTTCGCAATTCTGTCTGCTTCCGGTGTATCCCAGGAGGATGCCTCATTGCCTGTCAGAGACAGGGTATCAATACCGACAACACCAGCAATGCTTCCTGTCACATCCTTGGTATCAGATGATGAGAAGCTTTCACCTAAGCTTCCTGCCTTATGGTGAGTATCATTCTGATGTCCGAAGATCACGCTGTCAGACTCACCTACTGCCTTTAAATATGCATACAGATTCTTTGTTGCATCAATTGCCTTTGCATCAACCAGCGCTACGTTCTCTGCAATAGCAACTTTTTGTCCACTTGCTGTCTGAATACTTCTTCCTTCATCAACAACCTGGATTCCCGGACCCTTATTCGGAAGAATCGTGGAATCAACGTAGATCTCCGGTGTAGTAAGCTTTGTAAACCGCATATTATCAAAATAAATATCGCCTGCATAATCCGTGTTCTTACCTACAATACTGAAAGTCAGATTCTGGAAAGCTCCTTCATATTTCTTTTCCAATACGAACTCTGCCTTATAATAACCTTCCAGCCCGGCAATTTCTACCGGTTCTCCTGCAGGCAGCGCAGTATCGTCGTTAATGGTCTCCTTATCTGTAGTCGGTGATTTGGCAAATAACTTATGTCCCAGACTTCCCGCTGTTTTATTCGCCGGTTTATAATATACATCCGCTATAAAAGCATTATACCCCTTTAAGCTCGGTACTACTTCTGCATGAGCATAATCAAACTTCGGCTCACTCCATCCTTTGTCTGCATCTTTGGAAAAGTCCACCGCAGCCACCAGGAATTTCTTATCGCCAACTGTCTTGTTTTCAAGTTTGCTTTCACCGGTATACTGATAACCCGGCGAAACCTTCCATGCCGATACATCCAGATCCAGAACAAGATCGCCTTCCACATCAGGAATCTCTTCTGTTTCATTTACTGCCCAGACTTTTAAGTTATCCAGATATACATCGCCTACGTATCCGCTGACATCACCGCCAAGACAGGGAATTACCGTCTTGATCGGCGTGATATCCGCAAAAGGATAATCTACATTAGCATCAGCCGAACCGTCCCACGTCTGGAAATTATTCATATCAATCTCCACATGGAATTTCTTATAACCGTCTACATCACCGTCGGTCAATGTATCAGCCGTAATTGCCGGCCAGGACTTCTGGTCAATCCACGTCCAGCCCTCACCGACTTTCAATGCTGCCTGTGCTTTGATTGTCTTGAAATTCTCCGTAACACTTGTCTCCGGAAAATATACGTCATAGCTCATGACAACCTTATCACTGATCGGTTTCGTGTATGCCTGAGGCAGATTGATCTGTGCCTTAAAAATTGTCGCCCAGCTTGTAGTACCTGTCAAATCCACCGTATACTTAATGGCTTTATTGCCGGCCGCAAGCTCTGCAAGCGCAGGAACCGGTTCTCCGTCATTGGCTCCCACAAAGCTTTCGTCCGCCTCTGCATTGAAATCATTCTCATAGATCAGTTCACCTTCCAAAGGCGGATCTTCTTCGTCGCCCGATCCCTCTTCGATCGTGAGCTCAATATTGTCCAGATATACATCGCCTTTATAAGCAGTACTTACTCCAACAAAGCAAGGAATTACTGCATGAAGCGGCGTAAACTGATCAAGAGGATAATCATCGCTTCCATTCTTAAGATGATCAAGATCGATTGCCACATGGATTTTCTTGAATCCTGTTACTGCTGCATCTTCTTCAAAATCAGCCTGTGTGTACGCCGGATATGAATCCTGGGAAATCCATGCCTGGCTCTCACCACACTTAAAAGCCGCCTGCGCCTGAGAGCTGAACGTGGTTACATTTGAAGGAAGATATACGTCATAACTCATAGTCATTTTACCCTTAACAGGTTTCGTATAAGGAGCAGGTAATTTGATTTCTGGTTTAAAAATTTCTTCCCATGTTCCCGTTCCGGGTAAGTCAACCGTATACTTCACCGCTTTGTTGCCGGCTGCAAACTCCGCAAGCTCAAACCTTGCATCTTCAATATTTTCTGTTAAAACACCGTCAAGACTTTCCAGATCATCGAAGTCAGCCCTGAAGATCACATTTTTATCAACAGGATCAACCGGCGGATCCGGTTCCTCGCTGCCCCCGTCAGAAATACCAATTGCTTTGACACTTACATTATCCAGATAGATATCGCCTTGATATGTGCTTGTATTTCCTGCAAGACACGGAATGACTGCCTTAATGGGCATAATATCTGAAAAAGCAAAATCCACATCCTTGTTTTCCGTAGTATCCCATGTTGCGAATTCCTTCATGTCAACGTCCACATGGAATATCTCATAACCTTCTACGGCTGATTTTGTATCTGTAGACTTACTGAAATCCACACCCTTTTTTGTCTTTACCCATGTCCAGCCAGCCCCGCTCTTCAACCCGGGCAAAGCAGTCATCGTACCAAAACCATCCGCAACACTTTCCGTTGGGAAATACATGTCATAGCTCATGACCACTTTTCCGTCTGTTTCATCCAGTTTCTTATCAAACTCCGCGGGAAGGTCAAGCTGTACCTTAAAAATATCCTTCCATCCATCAGCACCGGATAAATTGACAGCAAATTTAATTGCCTTATTGCCTTCTTTAAATTCCGCAAGAGAAGCAAGTGCATTACCTTCACTGTCTTTTAATCCTTCACTGCCGCTTACATTTACTACATCTTCAAGCGTTTCTGCATCATCAAAATTCTGCTCGAAGAAGACTTCCTCGTTTTCAGGCTCCGGATCAACCGGCGGCTGAGGCCCAGGTTCCTCAGTTTTGGAAGAGGTGTCTTTTAATATTACATTGTCAATATAAAGCTTACCGCTATATGTACTCGTAGCTCCCACAAGTTTAATGGTAACTGCTCTCAACGAAGTAAGCGCTGTAAAATCCCACGCATTATTCTCTTCTTTATTGCCGGTTATATCAACAGAAAGATTTACTTTACTATATCCTTCAATGTCACTTGCTGTTAATTTGTTTACATCTATTTCGGGATAGGAATCCGACGCAAGCCATGTCCAGTTGTCTCCCTCATTAAGCACAATCTGTGCTTTCATAGTTCCGAAATCGCTTATATTGGCTGCCGACACTTCACTGTCAGAATTCTCATCCGGAAAATAAACGTCAAAGCTCATTGTCAGCTTTTCTTTGACAGGTGTTTCATATGCATTCGGCAGAGCATAAGACGTAGTAAAAGCATCTTCCCAGCCACTGCCGCCGGTCAGCGCTACGTCATACTCCATAGCTTTATTATTTTCACCCAATTTCACTACGGTTCCGGTCGGTTCTACACTGTCTGATCCATCATTCGAATGATCACCTACACTTGCAGACTCAAAATCCCATTTATAGATCAGTGTACCTTCAGCCTCATCCTCCCCGGCTGCAGCATCATCATACACCTTAGGTTTCTTCTGCTCTACAACAGGCTTGTCCTTTTTCTTCTCTTCCCCGTTCTCCTCAGTATCTTCTTCGGTGTCAGCATCCTCTTCCGAATCCGCTTCATCCTCCGCCTCGTCTTCGGTCTGATCAGGAACTTTTACATCGTCCTCTGTCGTCTCATCATCGCCGGTTCCATCCTCTCCGGCTTCATTCTTAACGTCTTCACCGGTGGAATTTTCATCCCCCGCATTGTCCTGTGAAGAATCCTCGTCCTGAATCCCTTCATTTTCTGAATTCTTGTCCTCAGATGCTTCGTCTTGAGATTGTTCCGCTTCTGTATCGTCCGGCTCTGTCACCTCTGAAGTGGTTTGTTCCGTATTCTCCTCCTGAAGAATCATTCCCTCTTCTTGTGCCATGGCCGTAACAGAAAGCTGAGGAACAGAAGTAGCCATAATAGCCGCCGCTAATGCTATGGACAGGCCTTTTTTGAACGCTCTTCTTGCTTTTCCTACCACCATCTCTTACTTCCTCCCTTCTAAAAATGACACTACACAAATTGTATAAATTTACGTTATCACAAATTTCATTTCATATATATTGATTTTTTAGCTAAATAAAAAGTAATTTTTTGTTTATATCTCACAAATATTAATTGCCTAATTTTTATTTTCTATTAGCTAAATTAAGCTAAACTTATTTTTGCATACAAAAAACCATCCTCCAAGATCTTCTCTCAGAGAATGGTTCTGAATAAATATAACTCTTTATTTTTCCGCACAGGTCGGATCCTATACGAATGCCGCATCACTCAAACTGCAGAAAATTCATAAAACTGTCATCTTCATACCGCAGAATAACAGCGGAAGTTGCCGGAAGAGTCACCGTAATCTTACCGGCGGTAACGGTATACTCCTTCTCCTCCGTTGTATATCCATCTGCCGTGGTCAGCATAAGCTGTTTCATCACGCATTCCTTCGGAACGCCCAGATACCACACAGTCAACTGCTTTGTGATTTCATGGTCGTTGTTGTTCACCAGAATTACCGACTGACCCTGTCTGGTGAACCTGCCATATCCGATCACATTGTAATCCGCTTCCATATACTTAAGAGAGCCATGCAGAAATTCTTCATGCTCTTTATGGATCCTGATAATATCCTTATGAAAAGCGATCAGTTCCTGATCCTCATGCCCCCAGGGATAGGTCCGTCTGTTGTCTGGATCGGTAAAACCACACACGCCTGCTTCGTCACCATAATAAATCGTGGGCGCGCCGGGCCATGTCATCTGAATCACCACCGCTTCCCTGAGTACCGCTTTATTGACACCTGCATTGGCCGCCTCCGGCCCTAATGTATTCGTTCTGCCCACTCTCCTGTTGGTTCTGGTCAGAAAACGGGAATGATCATGGTTAGACAACTCGTTCATGGCCACCAGCAGCGAAGGTGTGGTAAAGCTTGCGCTGTGATGCCGCATGGCTCCCCAGAAGCTGTCCGCATTACCCCTGAGATCCTCCCTGTAATCATCGCTGTGTTTCTGCATACCCGTCAAAAACCAGGTTACCGGCTCCATAAAGGCATCATAATTCATGACGGTATCCCATTCATCTCCTTGCAGCCAGTCTCTGGGACTTCCATAGTGCTCCGCCAGTATGATGGCATTAGGATTGGCCATTTTCACGGTCTTGCGGAATTCCTTCCAGAAATTATGGTTAAACTCGGCAGAATGTCCCAGATCCGCCGCCACATCCAGTCTCCACCCGTCCACATTATACGGCGGTGAAACCCATTTTCTTGCAATATACAGCACATAATCCACAAGATGCCTGGAATTCTCAAAATTCAGCTTGGGAAGGGTATCATGCCCCCACCATCCGTCATAAGAGCCGTTGTAAGGCCACTTATGGTCATCATGGAACTGGAAATAATCATGATACGGGCTTTCTTTTTCTATATAAGCGCCCTTCTCATATCCCGGCGCATTTTCATAAATACGCTCTCTGTCCATCCATTTATTAAAAGAACCACAGTGATTGAACACGCCGTCCAGAATCACCTTCATGCCCCGTCTGTGAGCTTCCTTGACTACCTCGGCAAAAAAAGCGTTGCTTGCTTCCAGATTATCTTTATTGGACACTCTGTCAATATATCTGGTGGCAAACCGGTTCTCACTTTGATCCGGTCTCAGCAGTTCTCCTTCATCATGAACGATCTTTCCGAAATGAGGATCAATATAGTCATAATCCTGAATATCATATTTATGGTTGGAAGGAGACACGAAGAGAGGATTAAAATAGATCACGTCTACGCCCAGTTCCTGCAGATAATCCATCTTATCCAGCACGCCCTGCAGATCTCCGCCGTAGAACTCCCGTACACCCATTGTAGCCGGATATTTGTTCCAGTCCTCTACCTTCACAGTCTTATCGCCGATATATTGATACTCACCTGTCAATACGTCATTGGAAGGATCCCCGTTACAGAATCGATCCACATAAATCTGATAAAATACCGCTCCTTTTGCCCAATCCGGTGTCTTAAAGCCCGGAACGAGCCGGAAATGATAATATTCGTTGATATCTTTGCAGACACCTCTCAAATCATAGTAACAGACGATTTTACCCGCCTGCACTTCGAAATAATAAACCAGCTTCTCATTTTCCAGCTGTACGGAAATGGAATAATAATCAAAATATTCATCCGTCTCCGTCTTTAACATGATATGTTTCTGTCCCTTATGCACAAAAAATACCCGGTCAATGTTATTTCGTGCGGACCGGAAATGTATGATAACTTCCTCATAGGCGCTGGGTTCCGGCGGACATACATAATCCTCCGTCATATCCGAGAATAGCGCTTTCCTGTTAAATACCGGTCTCATGGAAGCGATATACTGCTGATTCTTTTCTGCTCTTTGAAATTGACTGATATCCATGCTGTTATGCTTTCCTCCAAAACCTATACTTATCTGTTATTTTATACTATATGAAGGGGATATTCAAGATTTTTTGCCGTGGCTTTTCTTCCCCTATACCATAAAAAAGACAGTTCCGAAAAACTGTCTTTTTTAGAGAAGGTATTTCTTTCTTATGGGGTATAGCAAAAAACTATATAATGTATTGGGGGTTACAAGTAGTATATTAGCATAGCCCCCGTATGTCTACAATACCAAGGATTCACAAATATTACAATTTCCTGCATGTGTTTTTGTGCATTTTTCACAATTCGGCTATGCCATGGTCGATGCGGAATCCTCCGGCTGCGGATATTGGGTGTCAAACAGCGCCTCAAACTCCGCACGACTGATCTTTTCTTTCTCAAGAAGCAGATTCGCACATTTGTGCAGTACTTCCTCCTGAGCCAGTATAATCTCTTTCGCCTTCTTATAACAATCGTCAATGATGGCTTTCACTTCCCGGTCAATCTCTCCGGAAATCGACTCACTATGGTTCTTGGCATGAGCCAGATCCCTTCCGATAAATACTTCATCATCATCATCGTCATAGTTAATCACACCGATATGATCCGACATTCCGTAACGGGTAACCATCCTGCGGGCAACTTTCGTGGCCTTCTTGATATCGCTGGAAGCACCTGTCGTAATATCGTCAAAAATAATTTCTTCCGCAATACGGCCGCCGAGAGATACCATGATATCTTCCAGCATTTTTCCTTTTGTCAGGAACATCTCGTCTTTTTCGGGAAGCGGCATGGTATAGCCTGCTGCCCCCAGACCCGTAGGGATAATGGATACCGTATATACAGGTCCTACATCAGGAAGCACATGGAACAGGATCGCATGGCCTGCCTCATGATAGGCCGTAATCCTTTTCTCTTTATCGGAAATGATACGGCTCTTTTTCTCCGCACCGATACCTACTTTGACAAACGCCCTCTTAATGTCATCCTGCTTTACATAGACTCTCTTATCCATGGCCGCATTGATGGCCGCCTCGTTGAGAAGATTTTCCAGATCCGCTCCCGTAAATCCTGCTGTTGTCTGGGCAATCTGGATCAGATCCACATCATCCCCCAGCGGCTTATTCTGGGCATGTACTTTCAGAATATCTTCCCTGCCCCGTACATCCGGCGCCGCCACCGTAATCTTACGGTCAAAACGGCCGGGACGCAGAATAGCGGGATCCAGAATGTCCACCCGGTTGGTAGCCGCCATCACGATGATACCTTCATTAACGCCAAAACCATCCATTTCCACCAGAAGCTGATTCAGTGTCTGCTCACGCTCATCGTGGCCGCCGCCCATACCGGTGCCCCGTCGTCTCGCCACGGCATCAATCTCATCAATAAAAATAATACAGGGGCAGTGTCTCTTCGCCTCCGCAAACATATCACGCACGCGGGATGCACCCACACCGACGAACATTTCCACGAAATCAGAACCGGAAATACTGAAAAAAGGAACATTTGCCTCACCCGCAATTGCCTTTGCAAGCAGTGTTTTACCGGTACCCGGTGCACCTTCCAGAAGAACGCCTTTGGGGATTCTTGCTCCAACCTTCGTAAACTTACCGGGATCTTTCAAAAATTCCACGATCTCCTGCAGTTCCTCTTTTTCTTCCTTCAGGCCGGCAACGCCGTCCAGTTTGATCTTGTTTTCCGCTCCTACGATCAGTCTTGCACGGCTTCTTCCGAAGTTCATCATTTTGCCGTTACTGCCGCCGCCTGCATTCTGTGCATTCATCATCACGAAGAAAAAGACGCATACCACCACCACGATCAGAATGGGAAACACACTGTTCAAAAACCAGCTCTCCTCAGGCACGCTCTGCACCGAAGGATCGATCCCGTGACTTCTGACAAAAGTTTCGATCTCCGTCACATCCGTCACATAGAGCGTCTTCTCCACGCCGCTCTTTAATGTGATTTCCAGTGAACCGGTGGGAGTATCCTTATTGGGATGGATGCTGACAAAGGCAACTTCGTTGTCGGCAAGTTCTTTCTCAAACTGCCCTCTCGTATAGCCGTTATTCTCCACTTTCAGCGTACCGATCCAGACAGTAAACAGCAGCAGTCCGATGATAATGACAAAATACAGATAAAAATTATTATTATTCTTGTTCAAAGCAAAACCTCTTTCATCAATACGTTAATCAAATTTTACAACACCGATGTATGGCAGATTACGGTATTTCTGGTCATAATCCAGTCCATATCCTACCACAAACTCATCGGGAATCTGGAATCCCGTATAGTCCACGTTCACATCCACCACTCTTCTTTCGGGTTTATCCAGCAGTGTACACAGCTTTACTTCCGCAGCTCCTCTGCTCTTCAACATTTCCAGCAGATAGCTCAGCGTTCTTCCGGAATCAACAATGTCTTCCACCACCAGCACATCCTTGCCCCCTAACGGCTCATCCAGATCCTTCACGATCCTGACCACACCGCTGGACTTGGTATCTCCGCCGTAACTCGATACGGACATAAAGTCCAAAGACACCGGCACTGTGATTCTTTTTGCAAGTTCACACATAAAAAAACTGCCGCCTTTGAGCACACAGATCAAATGAACCTGTCTGCCGGCATAATCTCTGGAAATCTGTTCGCCAATCTCCTGAATTCTCTTATCAACTTCCTCCTCAGTCAATAATACTTCGATTCGTTCCGCCATGATGCCCTCCTCTTAGCTGTACCTGTAAGATACGCCTTGTACTTTCATCCACTTTATACTGCTGGCTGATCCGATAACCGGGAATCCACATGATATGGGATCCGTCAGCCAGTAAATACATGCTGTCGCGCTGTATTTTCGGGATTTTTTCATTGATCATATACTGTTTGACCGACTTTTTGTGAAGCGCAGCATCGATCGAAAGAAAATCACCCGGCCGCTTCGTACGCAACAGCACAGTCGTAGTTATTTTATCATAATCAAACCATTTCGTATATCTATTTCGCGGAATATTTTGTTGATTTTCGTTGTACAGGGCATCACATTCAAAAAGTGTAAAGCTGTATATACTGCCGTCCGGCAGGCACAACTCTGCAGGCGGAACAACTGTGTATGCTGCCTTTTCTGTCTCAGAATCCGCTTCTGCATCCTCCTTCAACCCTCTTCCGGCAACGGATATTGTCTTTTCATCTGTAACCCTTTTTCTGTACAGAAAAAGCCTGTCATACTCCTTATATGCCCTGATTCCACAAGGTAAAAACAACTCCTTGCTCCCATTCCCCCGGATCAGCTTTTCCAGAGATTCCACATGCCTTCTGGTAATGTCTTTCCGGTAGGGCGCGAGCCGTTCCAGGCAGGCCAGCAGTACCCGGCGGTACATGACAGGATCCTCCCTGAGCAGTTCCCCGGCGCAGACACACAGACTGACTGACGCAGCGTCCGGCTGAAGCTCCTCCACATATTTTTCCCATAATTTCTCCGTTTGAACCGTCAGATACCGTTCTGTCTCTTCCAGCAGATCCGCCAGCCCGTTCATATGACCCACCGCCCCGGCACAGATTTCTTCTTTCGCATAAGGCAGGATGTGGTGACGTATCCTGTTTCGGGTATAGGCATCTGAGTCATTGGTACAGTCATGACAGTAATGCAGCTTCCGGCAGGCAAGATAAGATTCGATCTCATTCCGTTCCAGGCACAGAAGAGGCCGTATGACCGATTCTCTGACCGGCCGGATAGAACCCATCCCTTTGATCCCGCTGCCCCGGAAAAGATGAAACAGCATCGTCTCCGCCCGGTCGTCTGCATTATGGGCAACGGCAATCCTGCACTGTGCCAGATCCGGGTGCTGTTCTCTCAACGCCTCCTCAAATGCCCCGTAACGCAGCATCCGTCCCGCTTCCTCGGACGACATGCCATTGGCGGCGGCGTAACCTTCCATATCCACTTTGCGCAGTACAAAAGGAATTCCCAGATTTCTGCACAATTTCTCCACATAAGCGGCATCCTGAGCCGATTCTGCACGAACGCCGTGATCCACATGCACCGCCAGCAGGCTGAAACATCCCTCCCCGGATAATCTGTGCATCATGTCCAGCAGACAGACGGAATCCGCTCCGCCGGACACTCCTACGGCAATCAGGTCCCCGTCCTCTATCATATGATGCTTTTCAATATAATTCTTCACTTTTGTATACGTCGTATCCATCTTTTACCCTGACTCCCCAATTGCTGCGTTCTTTGCAGCCTTAGAGTTTCTTATATGTTTTCCTCACTCTGATTCCAGATTCCGGTCACCAGAACTGTCATATCATCCCTGATCTGGCCTCTGCTCTGTCTGAGGCAATAAGCCATGATCTGGCTGGCCATCTCATTGGGGTTACTGTATTCCATTTTACCGATAACCTCCGGCAGGACTTCTTCCCCGATCCCCTGGGAAAGCGCATCCAGCACACCATCCGAAAGCATAATCACATAATCCCCGCTCTGCAGCGTCCTGTACTGGATCTCCGGCTCCATCTGGCCGAAAACACCCAGCGGAAAATTCTGCGCTGAAAGCCTGTCCACCAGCCGTCCCCGCTTAATATAAGTGCACGCCGCACCCACTTTCAGAAATTCACATTCCCCTGTATACAAATCAATATCACAGATATCCAGCGTAGAAAGATTTTCTTCCTGCCCCGCCAGAGCCAGCGCGCCGTTGATCATCTGCACCGCCGATTCCTTGCGGAATCCCGATTCCAGCAGCCGCTCCATCATATCCACCACCCGCCCCGAATCGCTGCAGGCTTTCTCACCGGAACCCATTCCGTCAGAAAGAATTACCGCCATCCTTCCATGATCCGCCTCATAGAAAGAATAATTGTCCCCGGATATTTTTTCTGTCTCCTTTACGGCTTTTGCCACTCCCGTCAACAGATGAAAATCCGGCTCTTCCAGAAAATAGTATGTACTCCACTCAGGCGTAAGATAAATCGGCGCATTCTTTGCCGCACGCAGCCTTATGTTCATCGCGGCCGAAATAAAATCCGCCACATCCTCCACTGATATATGCTCTTTTTCACCGATCCGAATATACTTCTCCGGCGTCGTTCTCATAGTCAGGCTGATCTCTACATGCCCGTCCTCATGTTCCAGCTCGAAAAAATTTTTAAGCTGGATACCGGATTCCTTCAACAATCTGGACATCTGCCGGAATCTTCTCTCTCCCATGGGATGGTACAGACAGGTTTCCTTTGCCACCTGTGCCATAATGTGTGCCATCTCCTTCAGATGATCCGCCAGCAGCTCCTGATTCTCCCGCAATTTGCGCTGCCACAGATAATCCTGTCTGCTGCCTGTCTTCCTGCCCTTTTCCTCCCGGACATCTTCTCCTTCAAAAAGATCCGCCAGATCCCTGAAGGATTCCGCGTAACCTAAAAGTCTCTGCCTGCCGTATTCCGGTATGATGGTTATCCTGTTATCGTCCCTGACTTCCGTCTGTTTTTTCATGACTACCTCCCTCAAATATATAACCGTCTGCCGTCACGACGGACAATTATGAATGGTCAATACTCAATATATGAGAAGGTTGTCCTGATTATTACCAAAAGTAAATCTGCTTCACAAAATTAACAAAACAAACAGGCCGTCTGCAGGATTCACTCCCGAATCCTGTCCCACAAAAAAGCAGATTCCGGAACCTTATCCAAAACCTGCTTAATGCGTGTCTTTAAAAATGATCTCTCCCTCGTACACAAGGCCGAGCTTCTCTCTGGCGATCTCTTCCACATATTTCTTCGTCTGCGTATACTTCTCGTATTCCGCTATATCTTCCGTTCTGGCCTGCTCCGCCTCTATTTCCCGCTGCAGTGCCTCTTCCCTTACCGCATAAGATGCACGTTTCTCACGAAGTTCTACACTTTTAACTGCAACCACAATCAGCATCATTAAAACAACCGTGGTAACCAAAAGCATGCCCATCCTGTTCTGGCGCTTCTTACGATATGCTGCTTTTCCTGCCATGCTGTTTACAATGCCCCTCCTTCCACTGTGGCTGCTACTGTTTACATAAAACTATTCTAAGTGTTTTTATGAAACCCGTCAACCGCTTTTTAATAAATTCTTTCACTTTTTTTAATCTTTTCCTCACGAATCGAACAAACCTTCGAACCGCGAAAAATAGCCATTTTACCGGTTTTAGCACAACTTGTATCACACGAAATATGAACCACATTATCTTGTGTATATATGTTGACATAATGTTTACAAATCTATTTTTTATAATACCTTTATAAAAAAGCATTCCAAGTGCGGCTCCCATTACGGCAAACCATCTCAGAACGCCATTATTCTCCTTATACAGCATATAAAAAACACCAAGCCCGCAGATGATCCAATAAAAAAGATCCTCCACGGACGTTAAGATCCTGCCGTGCTTATGAAGCTTCCGGAAGATCAGGATCCAGTCGTAAGCAAAAGTGATAACAAGCCCCATAAAAATAGAATGCACAAAAAAAGTAACTTCCTGCACAATGTACTGACTCATATTCTGCGATTCCCCCAAGAGTTACTTAAATAATCTGGCAATAAGCGATTCACCCTTTCCGCTGTATCCTGTCGTTTCAGAGTAGGTAAAGCTGTCGATCCTGCCGTCCACATCCACCTCGCCTTTATCCAGCGACAGACGGCTGACGTGAAGTTCATTGCCTTTGATCATCAGCATCCCCTGTTCTGTTTCCAGCAGAATCTCATTTACATCAAAAGAAAGAACATCGTTTACACCGCTTATGCTACATGTCCTCCTGTTGGTAAGCATCAGTTTATGAGGCTTTTTATTCATATTGTTCAGATCTTCCATACATTCCCTCCCGAAACCGCAAGGCACGGCAGGTCAGACGATCCGCCGTCTGCTTCATGCGTGCCGGGCAATTATGTTACTTGTAAAATGTATGCGCGATCCCTCTTAAATATACCATCTGCCTTAAGTCAGATAACGAAACAACTCCTTCGCTTCCTCCTTACGCACAGTCTCCTGTACATCCAGCACTTCCACTTTGACTTCTTTATTGCCGAAACAGATGGTGATGGTATCTCCTGCCTTGACATTGGCCGATGCCTTCGCAGGTTTGTCATTGATCAGTACCCTGCCGGCATCACAAGCTTCATTGGCCACCGTGCGGCGCTTGATCAGCCGGGATACTTTCAGGTATTTGTCCAGTCTCATATGAAAGCCACGCTCCTTTCCTGTTCCATTATAAAAGCCCATATGCGGATGCATACAGGCTTCTACCGTTCCTCAACATAAGAGATTATGCGTTGATCATATCCTTCAATGCCTTGCCGGCTTTGAACTTAGGTGCCTTGGAAGCTGCGATCTTCATAACCTCGCCGCTCTGAGGATTTCTGCCCTCTCTTGCAGCTCTCTGGGAAACCTCAAAAGTACCAAAGCCGACTAACTGTACCTTGCCGTCCTTTTTCAGTTCATCAGCAACAACATCTGTAAATGCCTTTAATGCTTTCTCTGCGTCTTTTTTGGATAATCCTGCCTGATCAGCCATAGCTGCAACTAATTCTGTCTTGTTCATCTTGAACTCCTCCTCTTAAATTGAGTTTTCCTATTACTACTTAGATGTTCCTCTTTTGAAACGCCTACACATATTTATATACGCTTTTCCTATGATTGTCAAGCAAAAAAACGCCATTTTCTCCGCATTTCTGTACCGTTTTTACGCCAAATTGTGATATTTATGAGAGGGGCGGTTCGTATTGTTCGATCAGGTCTTCTATTCTGTCCGTGAGTATCTGTTCCTGGGATATTTTCTTGATTCGGGCGATATCTGACAGTCTGACAAGTATATCGGACATGATTTTTTCCAGACCTTTGTCATAGGGACCGGCGTCATATGCCTTAAGCGCATCTACTGCTTCCTGCAGCGCATCCACGTTCTGTTCATAAGTATAACCGGGTTCATAGAATTTATCTATTTTCTTAAGAACTTTAGCCGCCCTGGTAAGCGAAGGAAGCTCCGGCGGTATTTCACGCAGCGGGGATTCCACCCAGTCCTTGTCCTTCTTTTCTTCCTTTTTGATCTCTTCCCAGTTCACCAGCACCGCCTCCGGTGTATCTGCTTTTGCCGTGCCGAACACATGAGGATGTCTGCGCACCATCTTGCAGCTGACCACATTCACCACGTCTTCCATTGTAAAAAGACCTTCCTCCGATGCGATCTCGGCATGCATAACCACCTGCAGCAATACATCCCCCAGTTCCTCGATCATATTTTCCGGATTTCCTGTGCGGTCAAAAATGCGGATGGAGGCAAGCAGCTCGGCTGCCTCCTCCATCATGCACGGTTTCAGACTTTCATGAGTCTGGACTCTGTCCCACGGACAGCCGTTCTCACCCCTGAGAGTCTTTATGATCTCTAAAAAATCTTCATATGTATATTTTTTATCCTGTTTATCCACTTATGTCCTGCTTTCTATACTCTTTATTTTAATCGTCCAGAAGCTCACCGATGGAATCTTCATAATCTATATTGCCGATCATCCCTGTGCCCGGATCCTTGGCGCCCGGATTACCGATGCCTGTTCCGTTATTTCCTGAGCCCGTATTGCCGCCGCTGCCCGTTCCGGTGTTTCCTGAGCCTGTACTGCCGCCGCTGCCTGTTCCGGTATTTCCTGAACCTGTACTGCCGCTGCTGCCCGTTCCGGTATTTCCTGAACCTGTACTGTCATTGCCACCCGTTCCAACGTGATCTGAATCCTCATCTTCGCTGTCATCCGGGTCTGTATCCTCAAAGCCATCGCCGGTACCAGGATCTCCATCAGCGATATCTTCATCCGGATCTTCTGGAAGGAAAGGATATCGGAAATTACCGCTCACAGAACCCCACTCTACTTCCTGATAGGAAGAATCACCGGAAGTATTCTTGTTGTCACTTACGGAACCTTTTTCCTTTTCCAGATCCGTAAAGGAATAAGTCACATCTTCTCCGTCATTATACAGATAAATGGTATAACTCTTAGTCTTATATCCACTCTTACGCAATGTGATCGTATGACTTCCGATACTTTTCTTGAAGCTTACCGGTGAAATGCCTACATAAGTGCTGTCCAGATACACCTCCACATTTTTCGGTGCATCAATATATACTTTGTTGCCCTTCGTGGGCGTAATCGTGTTCTCACTGATACTCTCATCCGGCTTCTTCTCTTCGGTACTGTCTTTGCTGGTGGGCAGAGGAGTTTCATCCTCAGCCTCTTCCTTCTTTTCTTCCAGTGTAAAAGAAATGCTCGCATACTCAGAACCGACCTGAATATACCTGGAAAGGGAATCATAGCCTTCCGCTTCCACATAAACTTTATGAATACCGTAGGGAAGCTCCACCGCACTGCTGATATCAACGGCCTTGCCGTCTATGGTCACTTTAGCGTCCTCCGGGGAAACCGCCAACAGAATCTTTCCTGTTTTATCCTGAACAGTCTCAATATCCCCCACATCAAGCACTACTTCCTTATCACGCTCAATAACCACATCTTTCGTGCTTCCCACACCGTTATTTGTCAGAAATACCTGATATTTTCCTTCCGGTACGACCAGAAGCATATCTTCTGTAATCTCTTTGATCACGGAATTTCCTACCTCGATCCATCCGCCGATCAGCGCCTGGTCATTCTTCAGGCGAAGGTAACCGTGTCCCTTTTCCACGTTAATGCTGTAGATCTCATGACCGATACCCCGGACTGTGACCACGTCCTGTTTCACGATGTCCATTACTTCCACCCGTTTGCTGTCCGAAAGCACGACTACATCATCCGGCAGAGAATAGGTAGAAGAACCGATGCTTGCGGTCTTCTTCGCACCGCCCAGATTATAATTCTGCACATTATCATAAACCCATGCCTCAGGAGATAACTGCATACTGGCAATCTGTCTTTTTCCTTTCAGGAAATTCACATCTACCACATCCCCTCCCCGGATCTGGGAAATTGACATAGGTCCGTCATATTTATCTTTGACATAGGTGGTTCCGTCATAATACAACGTATAAGTCCTTGCCGTACTCATATTCATGAAAGTGACACTCTTGTTCTGTGAATCTGTCGTGATAACCACCGCAGTATCTGCAGAATCATAACTTCCGGCCGAGCTGACAGTAAACCCTGTGTCTACAACTTTATGCTCTTTATCTTTGGCCATACCGATATTACTGGCCTGCGAAGTACAGCCGGTTATCAACAATGCCATTACCATCACCACCGCTGCTGCCTGTGAAATTCTTCCGTGCATCCTGTATCCTTATCCTTTCCATGATGTAGCAATCAATCTTTTATTTTTTGTTAAATATGCTTTCCAGAAAGAGCTGTTTTTCCCGCTCCTGGGCAAACAGTTTCTCAATCTTCTCCATATTCCTTCCCGGAATCCATGCTTTACCCGTATTATAATAGAAATTTACGATCTTCCAGAACTTCTCGGGATATGCCAGACGATAGTATAACTGTCTGTAATCTCTGTCCGTCAGGCTCTTCTCTCTATTATAACTCTCCAGAAGCATATCACCAAGTGTCTGCGACCAGTTATTTTTTTCCAGAAGCTTACGCAGGAACAGATACAGATCCCGTACAGGATAATCACGCACGCACTTCTCAAAATTGATCAGCACGCTCCCTTTCTCTGCCTGCAGGATGTTATGGTACTGGTAATCACCGTGACACACTACGGGGAATTCGTAAGAATCTTCCTCATAGGCATAATAACGCAACTCATCGGTAATTTGCAAGGCATTATTCATGAAATAATCATAATGCTTCATTAAATAGATCTCAAAATCCGTTTTCTGGCTCTTTTCCTGCAAAAATTTCCTGACTTTTTTCAGTTCACGATTATGTTTTTCATATTCTTTCTCAATCCGAAAGACAGGCTGATTCTGCAGCTCTTCACAGTCTGACAGATCGGCCGCCCCGTGCAGCTTTGCAAGCGTCGCCACGGCCTGGCGGCATTCCTCCGTGTCCCTGTGGTTGCATTCTCTGCCTTCACAGTAGGTCTTAACAAGATACGCCGTCCGGTCCTGATCATAGACGATCAGCTCGTCTTCCTTTGTCCGCAAAATAGATTCCACCTGTACGACGCCGCTTTCCTTAATATGGTTTAACAGAAATTCCTGAAAAATTACTTTTTCGGCAGGTCCGCAGTATTCTTTTAAAATAAGCAATCCCCGATCCGAGTCGCACAGAATCGCGCCGCGCCCCTTCCAGGTACGGTTTACCTCTATTTCATAATGATCTAATAAACTGACTGCTCTGTCATTCACACGAATACCCCCCGCTTTGTCGTCTATCCTATCTATATGAGAAGACGGCGGAAAGTATGAATGTCATATTGTCATCTGAACCATATTTTTCTATCTGATATTTAAACTGCTGCCGGATCATCCGCTCAAGAGCCTTTTCTTTATTTAAGGCTCTTTTCCCGGCAGATCTGAAGAAGTTCCTCCCGGTTATTGCGCTCAGGTTCTTCCAGCACCAGCATAAGAAGCTCCTGCAGAAGCTCCCCGATCTGCGGACCTGCAGGAATACCAAGGGCAATCAGATCCCTGCCCGTTACCGCCAGATCTTTTAAGCTCAGGCATTCCTGCCGGCGGAGAATGCCATCATAAAGCTCTTGCAGATATGTAAGCTTTTGCAGTTTTTCCTCCCGCAGATAATCGCTCTGGGCGCTGATATCGGCGCGCCGCACCGCAAAAAGCATGGGGAAAATGTCTTCTCCCATTCGATTGACCGCACGCCGTACACCGGCAGGCGACAGCCCCACCTCTTCATCGTGATAACGCACAATCTTCGTCACTTTATCTGTCGTATCATTGTCAAACTTCAATCTCCGCAGAATTTCTCCGGTCATCTTTGCACCCACCTGCGGATGCTTTTTATTATGAGTGATGCCTTCTTCGTCAACCGTCAAAGTCTGAGGTTTTGCTATATCATGAAAAAGCATTCCCAGCCGCAATACTTTGTCAGCCTCAATTTCCTGCATAGAATGTAAAATATGCTCCCCCACGCTGTAACAGTGGTGGGGATTGTTCTGTTCTGTCTCCATGCAAAGATCAAATTCCGGCAGTACCTGCTTCGTGATACCCGTTTCATAAGCCGTCCGCAGATAATCAGGATGGGTCGAGGTTACCAGTTTGACCAGTTCTGCCTGAATCCGTTCCGCACTGATATGACGCAGGTTCGGTGCCAGTCTGCGAATGGCCGATGCAGTGGCTTCTTCAATACGATAGCCAAGCTGGGCCGAAAACCGTACCGCCCGCAGCATACGCAGCGCATCTTCCGTAAAACGTTCTTCCGCATTGCCCACACAGCGGATGATTCCCTTCTCGATATCTTCCATGCCGCCGAAAATATCTATCAATCCGCTCTTCGAATTATATGCCATGGCATTTATGGTGAAATCCCGGCGTTTCAGATCCTCTTCCAGACTGGAAGTAAAAGTGACCTCCTTCGGATGTCTGCTGTCTTCGTAATCTCCGTCAATTCGATATGTAGTAACCTCGAACCCTTCCTTGTCAAACAACACCGTTACCGTACCATGTTTGATTCCGGTATCAAAGGTTCTGGGAAAAAGTTCTTTCGTCTCATAGGGCGTGGCGGATGTGGTGATATCCCAGTCACTGGGCAGCCTGCCCAGTACACTGTCCCGGACACAGCCGCCCACCGCATAGGCCTCAAAACCTGCTGCTGTCAAGGTCTCTATGATTCTTTGCACTTTATCAGGCAATTGTATCTGCATATCCTGTCCTCTTTCTGAACTGTTTTATCCTGTCCGCCTTTTTACCCGATACCGGGTCCCTTAAAAATCTGATTAACATCTTCAAGATGAACATCCGGTTTCTCGTCCTCCTCTACCAGAGAACCTACAAGCTTTTCTATTTCGCCTTTGGACATGATCCCCCGGCTTCTTTCCACGAACTCTCCCTTTTCTTCATCCGTCATATCCACAAAACGATCCATCGCCGCACGGTTGGTTGTGATCGCAAGGCCAAGATCCAGCGGTAATTCATTATAATCCATACTTTTTTCCATCCTTCCTATACATGCCGCATCAAATATTATATGATGCAAAACGCAGCTTTTTTCTTTTCCTTATAAAAGCATGTACAAAAAGTCCGGAAAATATACATGGCTGTTTTCACAGCCATGTATATCCAGAATATAATAACAATTCTCAATAAATGATTAAGCCAATGCCGCGATCCCTTTCAGGCGGATATCCTGGCAGGACGCACCCACAAGAATCTCATAATCTCCCGCGTCTGCAATAAATTCATGAAGATGCTCATCAAAATATGCAAAATCTTCCTGTTTCAGAGTAATGCTTACTTTTCTGGATTTGCCCGGCGCAAGCTCCACTTTGGCATATGCCTTCAGTTCCTTGTTAGGTCTGTCCACTTTAGGCGCAATAGGAGCAACATACACCTGGATGATCTCCGATCCGATCCGTTTTCCTGTATTTTTTACTGTAAAATTAAGCTTTACATCTCTGCCTTTTTCCCCTTTCAGCGTAAGGCCGCTGTATGAAAATTCCGTATAGGAAAGGCCGTGTCCGAAACAGAAGGCAGGTGCAATATGCTCTTTGTCAAAATAACGGTAACCACAATACAGACCTTCTTCCAGCCTGATCTTTCCCCACAGACCTGACTGCCCGTTCTTAGCCGTTACGCAGTCTGCATATTTTCCGGGGAATGTCTCCGCCAGCTTACCGGACGGATTTACATCTCCGAAAATAACCTTTGCAAAAGCGTTTCCTGTCTCCATTCCCGCGTAATAACTCCACAGGATCGCCGAAGCTTTCTGCCGCCAGGGCATTTCCACCGGAGAACCGCCCACAAAAGTAACAATCAGATCTTTCCGTACATCCAGAAGGGCATCAATCAGCAGATCCTGCTCATAAGGAAGTGTCATATTCGAACGGTCAAATCCTTCACTGTCAATGTCATGATTGAGTCCGCCCACAAAAATAACCGCATCCGCATTCTTTGCCGCCTCCACAGCCTGAGCAAAAAGCTTCTGGTTTTTCTCATGAATCTCCGTCTTTTCCTTTTCAATCTGCGCCAGCCGCTCTTCCTCACTCTTCCGACGCATCTCAGTTTCATTTACCTCATCCCGTGTAGGCATACCGATATCCGTATTCTTCAAATCGTCCAGACTGTCCGCCTGCCAGTTATGGTCAAAAGTCTTCGGTTTTTCCGGCACGTGATAGCCTTTCAGATATTGCACTTCAACATTGCCGCCCAGATATGCTTTCAATCCCATCAATGGACAGACTTCATAAAGCGCCTTGATTTCTGCGCTTCCACCGCCGTCCGAATGAATCTTCGCGGCATTCTGTCCAATCACCACCAGCTTCTTGATCCCGGCCGGATTTAACGGCAGTATCTGGTTATCATTTTTTAATAAGATCATGGATTCTTCTGCCGTGCGCAGTATCATCTCCCGATGCTCCGGCGTATTGTATACACCTGCCTTACGCTCTTCCTTCTGCTTGCCGATCATCTTCAGACGGTACATCATACGCAGAATATTACGCACTTTAGCATTTACCGTCTCCTCGGAGATCTCCCCTTTCATGATCGCCTCTTTCAAAGGATTGGCCATCTTATAATCATCAAAATCCGCAAACACGGACATCTCAATATCCATGGAACATTCTGCCGCTTCTTTCGTATTGTGCACAGCGCCCCAGTCACTGATCACCGTTCCGTCAAAGCCCCACTCACCGCGCAGTACCAGGTCTAACAGATTCTTGCTCTCACAGCAGTGATAACCGTTGATCTTGTTATAAGCTCCCATAATAGAATAGGCTCCGCCATCCTGCACCGCTGCTTTAAAGGCAGGCAGATAAAGTTCATATAATGTCCTGTCGTCAATTTCTTCATCCACCATAAGACGATCTGTCTCCTGCACATTTGCCGCAAAATGCTTCACACAGGCTGCAACGTCATTTTCCTGCACACCTTTCACAAAGGGAACCGCCAGGGACGCTGCCAGCTTCGGATCCTCGCTCATATACTCAAAATTTCTTCCACACAGAGGATCCCGCTTGATGTTGATACCCGGTGCAAGGATCACATCCTTGCCGCGTCCTCTTGCCTCTGCACCCAGAACATGCCCCATCTCATATGCCCTGTAAGGATTCCATGTAGATGCCAGCGCACTGTTGCTGGGCAGATAAGAAACCTGATCGTCGTTATTGCCTGAAGGAATCCATCTGTCATCCATAAAGTCCGCCCGGACTCCCATAGGGCCGTCGGAAGTAGAAATTGCGGGAATACCCAGCCTGTCCACAGCACCGGTCTTAAAAAGAGTCGCCCCGTGAATCATGGCAATCTTTTCGTCCAGCGTCAGTTTACTGATCAGCTTTTCGATTTCTTTCTCTGTTTTCTTTTGGCTTTTCTTTGCATCCGTTTTCATAAACCATTATTCCTTTCCGATGTTCATTATGTTTTACGGAATAGATTCCCTTCGCGAACTCGAATAAGCGGAGAAATTTCCTATACCAATAAAAGTATCAGTTACAGTATATCGGGAAACGGGCTCGGACACAATCATATTTTTCAGTAAAATTCAAAAATTTCAAGCTTAATTTTTACTGTATTTCTGGCGGTAAATAATTTCTTTCAAGAATCATTGACAACTACCCCCTAAATGTTGTATTATCTTAATTGTTCACAAATCGAAGCGTGGCTCAGTTTGGTAGAGCGCTGCGTTCGGGACGCAGAGGTCGCAGGTTCAAATCCTGTCGCTTCGACTGCTGCCGGAGACAATATATGTCTCCGGTTTTTTACGCATTTTTTGCGGTTACCCGTTGACAGCCTTTCATTTTACGATTATAACAGAAATGAGTGTGAGGGAGTCATCCCGGAACGGAGGATATTATGGAATCATATGAAGTGTTAAAAGATCTTGCAATCATCCTGCTTTTCGCTAAATTTTTCGGGATTGTTGCAAGAAAATGCAAAGCGCCGCAGGTCGTCGGCCAGATTCTCGCCGGACTGATCGTTGGACCCTGTCTGTTAAACTGGATCGGCCATACCGAATTCATTACTCTGCTGGCAGAGATCGGCGTTATCATACTTATGTTTGAAGTCGGGCTGGAATCCGACCTGAAAGAACTGATCAAAACCGGACCCATAGCTTTTCTGATTGCCTGTGCAGGCGTTTTTGTCCCTCTGGTATTCGGCGCACTGCTCTATATGGCCTTTTATGGAATAGCTCCCTGGGGAAGTGAAAATTTTTACCGTGCAGTCTTCATCGGCACGATCATGACTGCAACCAGCGTCAGCATCACAGTGGCTTCTCTGCAGGAACTGGGCAAGATCAAAACCAAAGTAGGCACCACAATCGTCAGCGCGGCGATTATCGACGATGTGATCGGTATCATCGTATTGACTTTTGTGATCGGTTTTAAGAGTCCGGACTCCAATCCCGGAATGGTCGTTTTAAAAACTGTCGCATTTTTTGTGGTGGCAATTGTCGGCGGCTTTGTCGTATATAAAATATTTGCCGGTCTGGATAAACGATATCCCCATACAAGGCGTATTCCTATTGTCAGCCTGGCATTCTGCTTCGCATTGTCTTATATCGCAGAGAAATATTTCGGCATCGCGGATATCACGGGTGCGTACATAGCAGGTGTGGTGCTCTGCAGCTTGAGTGACAACGAATACATAGAGCGTAAGATTGATGTCAGTTCCTACATGTTCTTCGGCCCGATCTTCTTTACAAGCATCGGTCTTAAAACATCCTTTGATGCAATGAACGGCAAGCTATTTGCTTTCTGCATCTGTTTCGTTATTGTGGCTCTGGGTGCCAAAATCATTGGCTGCGGCCTGATCAGTAAACTGTGCAGATACAATGTTTCTGATTCCTTAAAGATCGGTGTGGGCATGATGACCCGCGGGGAAGTGGCATTGATCGTAGCCCAGAAAGGTCTTGCGGCCGGACTTCTGACAGCAGACTATTTTACGGCTGTGATTCTGCTGATCCTTGTGTCCTCTATTGCCACGCCCATTTTATTAAAACTGCTTTACAGCAAAGAAAATACAAAAGAAGCGGCGGCTTAAGGTTTGTGATATACAACCTGCATATATTAATATTGAATTATAAAAATGCAGCGAATGGATCAGATTCAGATCTCTCCGCTGCATTTTTCATGGATTTTATACAAACTTATAATACTTTCTTCAATTCTGCATCCAGTTCTTCCTTGGGAACAGCTCCTACGATGGTTGCCACCACTTCTCCCTTTACGAAAATCTTCATAGTGGGAATGGACATAACGCGATACATTCTTGCAAGTCCGTCTTCTTCATCAATATTGCATTTTCCCACCTTGATTCTGCCATCATACTCCTCGGCAAGCTGTGCCACCACAGGCGCCATCATCTTGCACGGTCCGCACCAGTCCGCATAAAAATCCACAAATACCGGTGTCTCCGCCTGAAGTACCTCTTTTTCAAAATTTGCTGTTGTAAATTTGTGTTCCATAGTCTTACTTTTCTCCTTTCCTGTACAGTAAATCTATATTTTATTGTTATAACTTGTTACATTGTTTCCCGTATGCAATAAATACTTCCACTTACATCATAACATAAAACCGGTTTGCAGCATTGCCTTTTTTCAATCTGCCGGACAATGCTTTTTATCTTGAGATCACATACTTATAAATCGGGTTCCCCATTGATGAGAATTTCTCCTCATACTCTGTCATCACATTTCCCCGCATCATATCTTCATTATGATGCAGGTCTTCTGTCATCTGATCCAGCCTCCAGCCTGCCGGTTCCAGTTCTTCCAGCGCAAACTGAAACAGATCATGATTGTCCGTCTTAAATTCGATCACCCCATTCTTTACTAGTATCTCATCATATCGATGCAAAAATTCACGGGACGGCAGTCTTCTTTTTGCGTGTCTGTCTTTCGGCCAGGGATCGGAAAAATTCAGATAGATCCTGTCCACTTCTTCCCGTCCGAACACTTCCGTGATTTCTTCTGCCTCCATACGGATAAAATAGAGATTCGGCAGCGGATCTGTCTCCATTTTCTGAAGTCCCCGCAAAAGCACGCTGGAATATTTTTCAATCCCGATATAATTAACGTCGGGATTCATTTTTGCAAGATCCATAATAAATCTTCCTTTTCCCATGCCAATCTCTATACGGACCGGATGATTGTTGCCGAAAATTTCATTCCATTTTCCTTTATGTTCCTGCGGTTCATGAATCACATAATCACTGGCGGCAATCATCTCTCTCGAGCCGGTTATATTTCTCAGCCTCATTTATATTGTATCCTTTCGGTTTTATTCGTTCCCTTGTTTCTTTTTTCTTATTGTACCATGCTTTTTCCTTTACGAACAGAATGAGTTCCATATTTATAACAGTTCCGTCATGCCATTCTTACTGTTCACTCCGTTCCAGTAACAGATACATTTGTATTTTTTGTGAAATTGCTACAGTTTTTGATCAAAATAGTGTATGATGGTAAATGATAGTTTAACGTGTCGTCTTTAGCGTAATTCAGCCCGTCATAAAATACGGCTTTTGACATATACTTCTCTATTATAGAAAGGTCTGACAAAGATGTTTTTATCTTTATATAAAAAAAACGGACAAAAGATTTTCTGCTTTCTTCTTGCTTTGATTGTTTTAAGCTGCAGTTTTTTTCACAGCACTCTGACAGTTCATGCAACGACAGAAGAACTGGAAGCAGATGCGGATGCACGTAAATTACTTCCTGTTCAATCCAACGATATAGATAACTGGCCCACCGGTCCTGCCATCAGTGCAGAATCGGCTATTTTGATGGAGGCAAATACCGGTGTGATTCTTTATGCAAAAGATATCCATAAAAAGATGTATCCTGCCAGCACCACCAAACTGCTTACCTGCCTGATGGCTATGGAGCGCGGAAATCTTGACGATATGGTGCCCTTTTCCCATGAGGCGGTTTTTACCGTACCCGCAGACGGTTCCAATATGGGCATGGACGAAGGCGAATCAATTACAATGGAACAATGCCTTTATGGTATTATGGTAGCTTCTGCCAATGAAGTGGCAAACGCAGTGGGAGAATATATTTCAGGATCCATCGATCAGTTTATTTCCGACATGAACGAATATTCGGCGGAACTTGGCTGTACCGACAGCCACTTTATGAACACCAACGGACTTCATGATGAAAACCATTATACTTCGGCCTATGATCTTGCGCTGGTTTCCAACCGTTTTTTTCAAAATGAAATGCTTTGTAAAATCAGTAATATACCCCGTTATCATTTTGAGGCCACTTCCACACAGCCTGACGACTTTTACAAAAACAACAAACACAGACTGGTCAACGGCGAAATCCCTTATGAGGGTATCGTAGGCGGTAAAACCGGATATACTGACCAGGCCAGACAGACTCTGGTAAGCTGTGCGGAACGAAACGGTATGAAACTTGTATGTGTCGTATTTAAGGAAGAATCTCCCAGACAGTTTACAGATACGATAGAATTATTTGACTATGGATTTAACAATTTTCAGGTGATGAACATTGCCGAAAATGAGGACAAATATCAAATAGAACCTTCCGGCTTTCTGCAGACCGGAAATGATATCTTTGGCAGTTCCAAACCGATCCTGTCCATTGATAACAACAGTTATGTGATCATTCCCAATACCATTGTTTTCAGCGATCTGGATTCCACCATTGATTACAGTATATCCGATGAAAGCCGGATTGCACAGATCAGATATTCCTATCATGATACTTATGTCGGCACGGCTTATCTGAATCTGGCGGCGGATAGTTCTTCTTCCTATGATTTTGATACAAATATTGAAAGCACTGATATAAACGTTGAAAAGGATGATCCGGAAAAAGAAACAGAACCCGCTCACGCAACCACGATCTTTATCAACGTGAAAAAGGTTCTGCTGTATGTTCTTCTGACTGCCGCAGCGGCAATTACATTGTTTATTCTTCGTGCACTGATTCTGAACAACAGAAATGCAAAACGGAGAAAGAACCGGATTCGGAGAAAACAGATCAGAAGAGACCGGATCCGTTCTAACTTTGATGATTTTGATTTCTGACAGCATGTCTGTCCTTTCTTTGCTGTCTGGACTTTTCCTGTTTATCACGGATAGCTTCCATCTCTGCTTCCGTGATAAATTTTTGGGTTTTTACAACATAGACCAGTCCGTCCTCCGACTTTCGAATACGTATCTTGGATTTCATCCAGCCATGTTTATCACAACAGGCTACACTGTAATAATGTTTTCCGTTGGGTGTAAACCAGCGGATTTTTTTGCGCAGCGCTTTCCTGCAGAGATAACATTTCGTACCGATCACCGTCTTATCTGCAAGAGCCTGTGCTTTATCCTCAAAACCTCTCGAAATATATTTAGCATAGTTATCAAATATCACATGTATTTCAGAATTCTTATCCTTTGGAAGATGAAATACATCAAAGGAGTAGTTGGACAAAATATTTTCATCCAGACAGGTCAGAACTTTAGCTGTATAATAGGCGTCACTGAATGCCCTGTGAAAAGGAATATCTTTCTCGATCGACAGATAATCAATGGCATATTCCAGCGCCCGTCTTGTCTTCTTATCTTCGTAAGCTATACTAAACAGTTTCTGCACATCCAGAAATCTGATCGGTCCATCCCCAAGCGGATCCAATCCGTAATACCTGATATTGCGCTGTAATTCCGTCAGATCAAGAGGGCCCCATGTACAGAAAATATAATCTTTACCACACCAGCTTCGAAACTGCTCCATCACTTCCACAAAGGGATGCCCCTGTTCCAGCTGGTCCATCTGCAGGTGAATCAGTTTTCTTGTAATGTGATGCATCTCATGATATACCTGTGGTTTTACAAGTTCACTGAATTCATCTATCATTTTCCTTGCACTGTTCAGTTTGATGGCGCCAATCTCAACAATTTCAAAGGGAAGAATCTTACTGACTTCCTCCTCTCCGGTACTGCTTTGATTCCATTCTAAATCCAAAACTACATAATCCATGAAAATATCTCTCCATGTATTTCCTATGAAAGAACAAAAGTGCACTTCACACACCCTCGCCTCCAAATTTTCCAGCAAGCGCAGCTTTTGTTCCGCGCGCGAAGCTGCGCATCCCTTTTGTTTCATAGGACGTACTTTCCTATGAAATAAAAAGCCGTAAACCTTTACCAACAAAAGCTTACGGCTTTACACAGCGTCCCTGACTGGAGTCGAACCAGCGGCCTTTCGCTTAGGAGGAAAACTTATACCTTGCCCTACGGTTACCTTACACCTCTTTTCATGCTCTTTCATGTCAAAAGTGTCCTCGTAGAACCCAGTTTATTGTGCCTTTTTATTGCATATTGCACAATTTTATCTACTACTATTCACTTTCATCAAATTAGCAGAAAATTAGCAAAAGCTGTTTTTGGGAACGTCGATTAGCAAAAAATTAGCAGAATCATCATCTGATTTTTAAGCTAATCCGAGTAGCTCACTTTAAATTGAAGTCTATATTTTGTTGTTGCTGTGTACATCTGACATCAGATAATGTCATTTTACCATAAGCCCACACCAGCCGACAACAAAAGCGGACTTATTTTTCCTGAACAGGATTTGCTGATACATGGAGGGTTCTATGTCAGAGTATCAATTAGAAATCAAACAGATTGTGGACTATCCACGCTGCCGGATCTACCGGCAGTTTATCCAGAACTTAATGGCAGACCGAAGCATTCGCACAAGCGGGGGCTCCGGTCTTTTTTATTATACGGTACTTTGCAACTATGCAAATTTCCGGACTTCCTATCTTCGCATAGACGGTATCGGCTATACGGTGTATCCCGGTGAGTGGATCTGTACTGTGAAGGAACTGTCCGCATGGTTCCGTACCCGTTTTCAGTGCCAGGCAGTCTCTATCCTGGACGAACTGCAGAAACGCCACCTTATCTCCTATCTTTTTCTTGACCGTGGGAAAGTGGTCAAATATAAGATCCGTGACTGGAAAAAACATAATACTGTGCTGGACTATAACTGCCCCTGTCAAAAGGATACAGGATTTTTCTTTATGCCCACTGTGGTTGCAACAGAACTGGTCAGCGCCGGCCGCTGCTCTGAAATGGATATCCTGCTGGATCTGTGGATGTCTGCTGTCTACAATGACAGCCAGGTGCAGGGTTCAGAAATTGGTCCGGTTGTCTATTTCCGCAACGGCACCGGCTCCCCGCTGGCCGCCTACAGTGAAATGGCTGTCCGTTGGGGCATCTCCAAAACCACAACGGGACGTGTGCTGAAAAAACTCGCTGATATGGACTATATCTCCTTAATGTCATTCCCTGGAAGAACAGGCAGCGTGATCTATCTGCATAGCTACCTTTCCACTATGTTCCAAGTATCAGATGTCCTTGTTGACAAGGAGGAGGTTGCCATGGTTCTGAAGATCAATCTTGCACTGCCGGACGAAACGGATTCACAGGCAGATTCTGTTGTTACAGAGCATGAGATATGCGTTTCAGAGGAATTATCCAGCGTTTCAAAATCGAACATGGAAACTGTCATCACAAAAATGGCGCAAGTCCTTGATGCACAGGGCATTTCCTGTTTCCGGTGTCCGAAATCCATATATAAGTTATATCCTTTATCAGACGCCTGCAGGGAAGAGTATATATCCCACATACTGAAGGGGGCTGTACGGTTTGGAATGACTGTATCCTGCGGGGAGGATAAGCCGGTCTACACCTTTGAACTGACGCTCTCTCCCACCGAAAAGGACAGGGAAGGAGGTGCCAGGGCATGAAAAAGAATCAGGAAGAAAGGAACATTGCCGATAACCCTCTGTACCATGATACCTGGAAACTGCTGAAAAAATACAGGGATGTGGTGTGGAGTCTGGAACTGTCCGTCCAGCAGGTGCGAAGCCGGTTTGAGATCGAATATGGGAGTTCCATTGAGGATTTTCTGGAGTCGGTCTATGTGGCCGGGATAGACCTGTCAGACCGCAGTATTGAACACCATGCCAAATGTATCGAGCGGAGCCACCGGATGCTGAAACTTCTGGACACATCCATTGACCTGCTCCGGACCAAGCACAAGAATGGCGAGAACTATTACTGGCTGCTGTATTTTTCCTTCCTTTCCCCGCAGCAGCTGAGAAATGTGGAAGAAATTATAGAGAAACTGCGCCCTCATATCCGGGATATCAGTTTCCGCACCTATTACCGCAGGAGACGGGAGGCGATTGACGCACTCAGTTCTATCCTGTGGGGATATACGTCCAAGGACAGCATCGACATTCTGGAGAAGTTCTTTCCGGATGATAAGGATACTGGGGAATAAAAATAGACAGCTATATGATATTTGCAGGCAATTAGGCCAGATTGGAGGAAATATATGATAACATTGACCGAGGATGAAAAAAGAATGGTATTCCAGCTGGAAGGCTGCAACAGGTATGATGCGATACAGGAGATTGCTGTGTTTTGCCGGTATACCCGTGACCATGACAAAAGAAGCATTGCCGAAAACCTGTTAAAGAAACTCCGTGAACTCTCAGAAAATGACTGCAGAGAGCTGATTTGTGACATTCAGAAAAATTATCATCTGCCCCGGAAAGCAAGGACTGTTGGAGAGATGATCGCTGTGGCCCGGCAGGAGTCCGGCGCCCAGAAGCTGGAAGGACATGACATCATGGCACTGGAACGCTTTGACCCGGAAGTGAGGCATATGATTATATTTGATGTGCTTTCAGGGGAATCTCCCATAGGAGATAAAGGGCATAGGATGCGGCTGTTTCTGACAAAAGCGGGATATAAAAAGGCGGTGGAGAGTCAGGACAGGTCTTTTATTCGGATTCTGAACCATGCAAAAGTGTCGCAGGGGCATTTGCAGTATGACCGGCTGGATGGAGAACTATAAAAATCTCTGTTTCTGAAATCCAAATGCCGGCTTATAGACAGCCAAATATATCAGCTCCTTTATCTTTTACGCACACTAATGAAACTACGAATGTCGCATAAAATATAATCTGACATAAATATTAACCTTTTAGGTATAAATTTAGTGATATGAGGGAGGAAGAGGCAGATACCTGTATATTGCATGAATATCTGTTAAAAAAGAGAAACGGGTAAGCCGCCTGAGCAATAAGCTGTACGGTAAGAAACTCGTTTCTCTTTTTGTCATTTTAAATATCAGGTACCCTGCTTTTTTCTACCTACATCCTCACGGTTTAATATAACACAAATTTACCCGTAACTATCTAATCGTTAAAATGCAGTATAATGGTGGTTTTCTGATCTATACCAACCTGCGTTGATCCTGTCGGTTATAAAGAAATCTCCTCACTTCCATGATCGGGGAAGCCCCATCATCATCGATCACTACATAATAGATTATAAAATTATCAACATAGATGCGGTAATAGGCATATTTCCGTTCCCGGATGGAATGATATGGTTCAAAGGATTCTGCCACCGGAAGCCGGTCCAGTATGGCTTTCTCAACTTTATCCAACAGGTCACTGGCAGCTTTGGGGTTTTTCAGCTTTTCAGCGATATACGTTATCTTTTCGTCAAGATCCTCATAAAAAAGCGGCAGGTAACGTAACCTGTATTTCTTATCATACATTTATTTTCCTCCGAAGGCTCCCAAACACTTCCTCATGGGTCATTCTTCTGCTGTCCTCTGCGGCTGCCCGGTCTGCCTCGTCCAGTGCCGCCTCTATGCCATCTGTAAGCTGGGAATACATGTCCAGGCTGAGGACCACCATAGCGCCATATCCGTTTTTTGTAAGGTATACTGGCTCCCCTTCATTCACAAGCCTTTCAATGTCCGGGAATTTATTTCTAAGGTCTGAAACAGGTCTGATCTGTATCATATATCACGCCTCCTTATCTTAATTCTATCATAATTTTATCATTTCTTTTATTCTACCTGATTATACATCAAAATGCAATGAAAACAGGATGTTTTATTTAGCAAAAGGTCTGGCACGAAATTGGCACAATTCCGCACAAAATTGGCACGGTTCTGCTCTTTCCCCGTAAATAGGGATATGTTACAC
>ERZ808035.187-NODE-187-length-70585-cov-27.321779_pt1 | contig 70585 bp, 64 predicted proteins | sample MGYA00380189_ERZ808035 | MGnify/ENA primary metagenome ERZ808035 (study PRJEB31490, sample SAMN06133407) | mouse gut metagenome | isolation source: M5_1 | host: mice | place: China: Chengdu | collected 2015-05 ... | reverse complement strand
TGAATTAGACCGCAAAGATAAAATTCAAAACCGTTGACTCTCAAAATCGCACGTAAAAGACTATAATTCAATTATTTCAAAGACCGATTTGTCCATTTTAACGGGACAGTAGTGAGCAGTTTTTACAAATGAAAAAGCCACAAGAGCAAACCTGTGGCTTAAGGTATAGTTTATATGAAGAGCGTTAGATAATGTTCACTTCCGGCCGGATATCCACACCGAACTTCTCCCGCACCGAAGCCCTGACAGCATCCGACAGGGCAACCACATCTTTTCCGGTGGCTCCCCCCAGATTGACAAGCACCAAAGCCTGCTTGTCGTGCACGGCGGCACATCCCAGCGCCTTGCCTTTCCAGCCGCACTGGTCTATCATCCAACCGGCGGGAATCTTCACGTGGTCGGCATCCACATCGTAATGGGGCATGGAGGGATAACGGCTTAGCAAAGCCTCGTATTGCGCACGCGGCACGATGGGGTTCATGAAGAAGCTTCCGGCATTGCCCAGCACTTTCGGGTCGGGCAGCTTGCTTTCGCGGATGCTGATAATCACACGGCGCAAGGTGGCCAAGTCCAGCGACGGGTAGTTGGCAAGTTCCTGGCGAATCGTGCCGTAGTCCAACGTGTAATGTTCCGTCTTGCTCAGCACGAAATTCACGTAAGTCACAAAGACCGACTTCATTTCGGGCCTCTTGAACAGGCTTTTCCGGTAGGCATACTCACATTCGTCTTTTCGGTAGACACGCTTTTTGCCGTGGATGTCGATGGTCTCCACAGACGAGATAAGGTCCTTCACCTCGACGCCGTATGCACCGATGTTCTGTACGGCACTCGCGCCTACCTCGCCGGGTATCAGCGACAGGTTCTCCGCGCCATACCATCCCCTGCCTACACAATGAGCCACGAAGTCGTCCCATACCACGCCTGCTCCCACCCGCACAGACACTTGCCTGTCGTCTTCCGCAGTCACTTCCACGCCACCGATACGCGAATGCAGCACAGTGCCTTCATAGTCCTTGACAAACAGCAAATTACTGCCACCGCCTATATGCAAAAAAGGAGAAGTGATACGCCCTTCGGCTATCCATTTCTCCAGTTCCTCTACCGAGCGGTATTCCGCATAGACGGCAGCTTTCACGTCAAATCCGAATGTATTGGGTATTCTCATAAATCTCAAATGCTGGTATCTTCGTATTTATACATCTTCCACTCCCCGTTCCGTCTGCGGAAATAGAAGACATTGGAGTATCCGTTGCCGATGCCGTTCACCTTCAGAATCTTCGTATTGGAGTTGTCCTCGTTCTTCTGTCCGTAGTTGATGTTGGACAACTTGTCTACAGGCAACGACGGACGGAAAGCATACCATTGGTTCACATCAAGGGTGGTCTCCAGGATGGCAAACTCATCGTCGGGGTCGATGGTGACAAACTGCAACGGATCGTCAATGTGTCGGCTCTGATACAGGCTGTCCGTCACGAAACGGGTGTAGAAATCCACGAAGTCCTCCCCTTCACCTTCCTCTATATGGCGCAGGTTGATGGCTTCGAGCATCCACATACCCGCCTTGCGTTCGAAATAATACTTCTTCACCATACGCGTTTTCAGGTAAATCCATTCTACCTGCACGGACTTCAACGTCGTGTCGCCCACCATGTCCATGTCACTTTCACGGTCGAAGAGCAACGTGTAATAGTTTTGCCGGGCAAACAGGTAGTCGTGTTTCCAGAAGCGCTTCTCTATCTTCATCGGGGTATCCCGGTTGTAATAGGGCAAGGGGAACACAGTCCTCTCCCGCTGCAACGCTTCGTCCGAGGCGTAATTGAAGATGAAATCGTCAAACAGCTCGTCCGCTTCCAACGGTTGGGGCTCTTCCTCCACTGCTGCTTGTGGCAGCGTATCGGTTTTGTGACTGGCCGAATCCACCATTTCGGCAATGGTAATAAAGGGATCCATTTTCGTCTTTCTGTTCCCGCATGAAGAGAATAGAAAGACGAGCATGATGAGAAATCCCGTCAGTTGTTGTTTCATTCTTTACCGACCCTCTCTGCGGTCATTTATTTAGTTTCGCCCTTAATTTCTCAAGCATATCCACCGTCATGGATTCCAAGTCGAACTGCGGCGTCCAGTCCCACTCTTCGCGGGCACAGGAGTCGTCCAACGAATCGGGCCAGCTGTCGGCAATGGCTTGCTTCAAAGGGTCTATCTGATAGGTCATCTCAAATTCGGGCACGTGCTTCTTGATGGCGGCGTAAATCATTTCGGGGTCGAAGCTCATGGAAGCGATGTTGAACGCATTCCGGTGTTTCAGGCGTGCCGGAGCCGCTTCCATCAATGAGATTGCCGCGTTGATGGCATCAGGCATATACATCATGTCCATGAACGTGCCTGCCTTTACGGGGCAGACGAACTTCTCGCCTTTCACGGCGGAGTAGAAGATGTCTACCGCATAGTCTGTCGTTCCACCACCCGGAGGGGTCACGTTGGAAATGATACCGGGGAAACGCACGGCACGGGTGTCCACGCCGTACTTCGTATAATAGTAGTCACTCAGCAGCTCTGTCGTCACTTTGGTCACGCCGTACATGGTGCGCGGACGCTGGATGGTGTCTTGCGGAGTCTTCACATGAGGAGTATTTTCGCCGAACGAACCGATGGAACTGGGTGTAAACACGGAGCAGCCGTATTCGCGCGCCACTTCCAGCACATTCCACAATCCGTCTATGCCGATTTTCCATGCCATGGCCGGACGGCTCTCGGCGACTACCGACAGCAGGGCTGCCAGATTATAAATTGTATCAATCTTGAATTGTCGTGCCACTACTTCGATGGACTGGCGATCCGTCACATCGGCTATGGCCGAAGGGCCTGAAGCTTTCAACTCGCCTTGCGGCATGGCGCTCGGGATATACCCCGCCACAACATGGTCATCACCATAGCGTTTGCGCAACTCCAACGTCAACTCCGAGCCAATCTGTCCTGTGGCTCCAATTACCAGAATATTCTTCATACGACTTATTTATAAGGTATTTTCTTATTATGGGTCGCAAATATACGTACTTTTTTTTCACTTTTGAAACAAAAAGATATTGTTTATTCCAAGAAAAATGATGTCCTTTGCAAAACTTCAGACAACAATATATCACCTAATAAAAATAGAAAGCCATGTATGGAAAAATGAAAGACCACCTCAGCAAGACGCTTGCTGAAATCAAAGAAGCCGGCCTCTACAAAGAAGAACGCTTGATTGAGAGCGCACAACAGGCCGCCATCACCGTGAAAGGCAAGGAAGTACTGAACTTCTGCGCCAACAACTACTTGGGGCTGTCCAACCATCCACGCCTGACGGCCGCTGCCACCGAAATGATGGAACGCCGCGGCTACGGTATGTCGTCCGTACGCTTCATCTGCGGCACCCAGGACATCCACAAAGAGCTGGAAGCAGCCATATCCGACTATTTCAAAACAGAAGACACTATCCTCTACGCTGCCTGCTTCGATGCCAACGGCGGTGTGTTCGAACCTCTCTTCACCGAAGAAGACGCCATCATCTCCGACTCGCTGAACCACGCCTCCATCATCGACGGCGTGCGCCTCTGCAAAGCCAAACGCTACCGCTACGCCAACGCCGACATGGCAGAGCTTGAGAAATGCCTGCAAGAAGCCCAGGCACAGCGTTTCCGCATCATCGTGACGGACGGCGTGTTCTCCATGGACGGCAATGTGGCTCCAATGGACAAGATTTGTGACCTCGCTGAGAAGTACGACGCCCTGGTGATGGTGGACGAGTCGCACTCAGCCGGCGTAGTGGGCGAAACGGGACACGGCGTGAGCGAACTTTACAACACCTACGGGCGCGTGGACATCTACACCGGCACGCTGGGCAAAGCTTTCGGCGGCGCTTTAGGCGGATTCACCACAGGACGTAAGGAGATTATCGACCTGCTGCGCCAACGCAGCCGCCCGCACCTGTTCTCCAACTCGCTTGCTCCGGGCATCATCGGCGCCAGCCTCGAAGTATTCAAAATGCTGAAAGAAAACAACGACCTGCACGACAAGTTGGTAGAAAACGTGACCTATTTCCGCGACAAGATGACAGCCGCCGGTTTCGATATCAAGCCCACCCAAAGCGCCATCTGCGCCGTAATGCTGTACGACGCCAAACTGTCGCAGATTTATGCGGCACGGATGCAGGAGGAAGGCATCTACGTCACCGGATTCTACTATCCGGTCGTACCGAAAGGACAGGCACGTATCCGCGTACAAATCTCCGCCGGACACAACCGGGAACACCTGGACAAGTGTATCGCCGCATTCGTAAAGGTAGGAAAAGAGTTGGGAGTGCTGAAATAAAGTCCGGAGGTTTGCTCCCAAAACACCGGGACTTTACAAGAGAAACGCCGGGCATTTCAACGGAAAATGCCCGGCGTTTATACACAAAACTCCGGGAGTTTCGGAAGCAAACACCCGGAGTTTTTATTTCAAAAGCGGAAATGCCGCACGCAGGCAATCTTATTTGCGCTCGCCCAGCTTCGCATCAACAAAGAAGATTCCGGAAGCACCGGCCTTCTTCACCATATCCACGATACCGGAAGCCGTAGCCTCTTCTTCTACCTGCTCGCGAACAAATCCCCACAAAAAGTCCTGGGAAGCCTTATCCTTTTCGGCAGCAGCCACATCTACAAGGGCATCAATCATCTTCGATACGCGGCATTCGTGCTCGTATACCTGTTCGAATACTTCCAGCGGAGTTCCGAAGTCATTGGGAACAACGTCAATCTTGTCCAATTTAGCCTTGCCGCCACGCTTGATGACGTACGAAGCCAATGCACAAGCATGGTCATTCTCTTCGGCTGCTTGCTTCTTCAGCCATGAAGCCATACCACCAAAACCCTCTCTCTCCATATAGAAAGACATTGCCAAATAAAGATTGGATGACCACATCTCGGCCGTAATCTGCTCGTTAATCGCGTTCTGTAATTTTTCTGTTATCATAATTATATTTATTAAGTAAATTGAAATGATTACAAAAGTAACAAGAACACACATATCTTGTTCATTCCAATAACATTATTTAATAAAATTACCGGCAAAACTCATAGTTACCCGCCTTACCGTCGAAAACAAGGACACCGTCGGAAGCCCGAACCTCGGCCAACGGAATAAAGACACGCCCGTCTTTCTTCACCTGCCAATTACCGGCTTTAAGATCGGTTATGACGAATTTATACGTGCCTGCACCGTCGACAGTGAATTTGAAATCCTTATGCAACAACTCGCTGTCCTTGGCAAAGGTGACCACGCGATCCGCTATTTGGACACCTACCACCAGTTCGGCCCTGATACGCCGCACCGTATGCAATTTATCGCATTGGTTGTCGGCCACCTGTATCACGTTCAGGAAGTTGTCGGTTTCGGCAGGAGCAATCGGAAACACCTCTACTCTCCAAGCTCCGCGCTCGTTGGCATTGTCCAGATAAGGAGCCACGGCTTCGTTGGGATAGTTAGTGCCGAACACCCAGCTCTCCTTGCCCGGACCGCCCACTTTGTCAATCCGTACATTGTCCGCCTGCGGCAGAAGAACCGTGTTGTGCAGCATACCGCTATCACCGTCTTTCGTACGTCGCACGGTGAAAGTGCCGCCCTCGAGCGTGGGTTCCTCAATGCTGTGCAACAGCCAGTACTTACGGAAATCGGGATGGGAGGCCGACACCTTGTCGTAAACAATCAGCGCGGCAGGCACTTCTCCGGATTTCAGGTTGAGGAATACGAAAGAGCGCCTGGCTTCTTTCACTTTCCGGGTATAGGCTTTGGTGATATCGCCTTTCAAATAGGAGTAATCGGGAGCTTGTGCGTCAGGTCCGAATCCGTGTGCCAGTACCTTTCCCACCGTATACTCCTCGGACAAAAGGCTGTCGAGCGAGTTACAGGTCTTCCATCCGTCACCGCACATACGTTGCCCGCCATCGTTGGATGCGAACCGGGTCTTCCCGCCCCCGCCATAATTCCAGCAGCCGAACTGCTCGTCGGGGTCGTATACCAGCAATGAGTTGTGGGCAATGGTGCGTTTGAAGTAGTTCTTGTTGTTAGGACTGTTATAGCCACCCGAACTGCCGCTATAAGCACCGGCATCAATGGCGAGAGGACCTTTGTGATAGATTTGGAAACTGCCGCCATCCATGTGTTGGTGGTTGCCTACGAACTGCTCGTTCACCTTCATTTCGGCAATCACGCTATTGGCATCCCAACCGGTACGGGCAATCATCCAACCGTAGGGAGTACCCGAATAACGAGTCAGAGGAAGGTCATCGGGAGTTTTCCCCTTCAGGTCATAGTCGCGCCACAACAGTTCATATATCAGGCAATGGTTCATGGACTCGTTGCCCGATTTATCCAAATGAGGATTGCGCTCGAACTCATAGGCGAGATACTCGTCTTTATAGTAGCTGGAAGCCAACAACATGGGCGTCGGCATCGTGAGCAGCGCCGGACGGTTCTGCGGATAGTCGTCGCCCGAAGGCATCAGCACTCCATCCGGACGACGGCGGTAAATGATGTCATAAAGGACAAATCTTGCCGAAGCGTCGTAAATGCTGTCGGCTCCCATCTTCTCCAGAATCCACAGGGGGAAAAGGTCACAGGCAAAACGGACGTGTATGTAGTTCGTACCTTGGTGATAGTTCTGCCCTCCGTAGAAATAGTTGCGCGCCGGGATATAATCGCGGTAGAGCATGGTGATGACATGATTGTACATATCGGGATATTCATCGTAAATAGCAATACCCGCCGAGAGCATATCGCGCATAATCATCCATTCCGACGGATGACCGGCTATAGGCTGGTTGTTGCGCGGCGGATAACCGCATTCCATACTCTTCGCCAGACGGATGAACTCTTTGATATATGCCTGTTTTTCGGAACTCTTCATCTGGTCATAACACCAATCATACACCATCGCACCCGTTATCAGCATAGCCCCACTGGCTCTCGACAAATCGGACTGAGTACCAAAGGAAGCACGTTGCAAAGTATCGAGCATGGCGGTAATAGCCTTACGCGCCAAACGCTTGTCGCCTTCGAGCAAATAGTCGAGCGCCTGCAACTGCGCCCGCGTGGTCACACCGCGCATCTCGTAATAGTAACGAAAACCACGCTTCGCAACAGCGGCTTCTTCGGCAGGAGTACGATCTTTACCCAGCTTCTTCATGAGCGAAAGAGTCTGTTGTGCCTGAGGAGTCTTCATACGTTCCTTCAACGCGGGCACGTCGGACGACCGGAGATACAGACGAGGATGTGTCTGAGGTGGAATCGGGACGTTGACTCCTTCCACCTCTTGCCAGACCACTTCCTTCGGCAATTCCTGCGCCGGGAGGAAAACGGAACTGAATATCAGAGCTATTGAAAATAAAATAGATTTGTGTTTCATAATGAAGTTCATATCAGGTTCACTAACTCATCCGACGTGTAGCCTTGGGGTAACTCGCGGCAATTATAACCCGAAGCCATGATTTCACCGTAAGCACCGGCAGAACGCAGGGCTACAAGGTCGCCGCGTTTCACCTCATTCAGGTCGACCGCCTTGCCGAAGACGTCGGATGATTCGCAAATAGGACCTACCACATCATATGTCTGTTGCGGAGCATCCGAAGTAATATTCTCTATCTTGTGGAATGCCTGATAGAGTGCCGGACGAATCAAATCTGTCATACCGGCATCAAGGATAGCGAATTGCTTGTTGGTGCCTTGCTTCACGTATAGCACCTTGGAGATAAGCGAACCGCACTGTCCCACTACCGAACGTCCTAACTCGAAGTGAAGCGTCTGGTAAGAACGGAGTTTCAGGCAATTGTCGTAAGTCTCAAAATAGCTTTTGAAGTCGGGTACGGACTGACGGTTAGGATGTTCGTAATCAATACCGAGTCCACCTCCCACATTGACGTGTTCAATCCGTATCTGGCGCGCCTCAAGTTTATCTAATAATTCGTTGACACGATTGCACAATGCCACAAAATCACCCATATCCAGAATCTGCGAACCAATGTGAAAGTGCATCCCGATGAATTTGACGTTCTTCATCTCCTGCGCCACATCTATCACATGGTCCATATCCTGCATACTGATACCGAATTTGTTCTCAGCCAGACCGGTTGTTATGTTGGCATGGGTATGCGCACCGACATTAGGGTTAATACGGAAAGCCACATTGGCCACCTTTCCTTTAGCCGCCGCCAGTTCGTTGATAACCTCCAGTTCGGGAATGGATTCTACATTAAAACAGAAAATATCGTAATCCAACCCGAGATTTATCTCCCAGTCGGCCTTACCCACACCTGCAAAGACAATCTTGTTGGCAGGGAAACCGGCACGGATTGCCGCACGGATTTCACCGCCGCTCACACAGTCCGCCCCCAATCCGTTCTCACGGATAATGGTCAGGACTTTAAGGTTGGCATTCGCCTTTACCGCATAATGCACCGAATAATTGTCGTATCGTGCCGATTCGGTACGGATACAGGCAAGGGTATCCCGCAATACCTTTGTATCGTAATAGTAAAACGGAGTACGCAGTTCGCGGAATTTATCAATGGGAAATATTCCTTTCATATAAAAAGTCTGTAATCTTTGTTTAGTATTTAGCAAATAATACGAAGAGAGTTCTTTATATTTTTCAGGCACGGGATGGAGGATGTGTCATAATTGATTTTCACCACAGATTACCCGGATTTTCACAGATTACTCAGATTAATTATTAAGAAATTAAAGAATAATCTGTGAAAATCCGGGTAATCTGCGGTGAGTTTTGACACACTGCCAATCCGTGCCTGAAATTATTTTATTCTTCATTGAACAGCGCATTGCTGAGCGACTGCAAAGCCTGTTTCTTATCGCATTCGCGGATAAGGAAAGAAATGTTATAATTACTTCCACCGAAAGAAATCATACGTACCGGTATCTCACGCATGGCATCAAGCGCCTTGGCTTCAAAGCCGACATTCTCCCATTCGAGGTCGCCCACCACACAGATGATGCACATATCCTTATCTACCGTCACCGTGCCATATTTCTTCAAATCGTCCAAAATCTCGTTCAAATGCTTGGTGTTGTCGATGGAAACGGACACACCTACCTCTGACGTACAAATCATGTCGATAGAAGTCTGATAGCTTTCGAATATTTCAAACACCTTGCGCAAGAAACCGTGGGCAAGCAACATACGGCTGGACTTGATTTTGATGGCCGTAATATTGTCTTTGGCAGCTACTGCCTTGATTCGGCTTTTCTCCGTATCGTTGGAGATGAGCGTACCCGGAGCTGTAGGATCCATTGTATTGAGCAAACGTACGGGGATATTGGCATACTTGGCCGGCTGGATACAAGTGGGGTGCAGGATTTTCGCACCGAAGTATGCCAACTCGGCCGCCTCCTCAAAATGAAGGTGACGCACCGGCGATGTCTTGTCTACAATACGCGGGTCGTTGTTATGCATACCGTCAATGTCCGTCCAAATCTGGATTTCGGAAGCATCGACAGCCGCGCCTATCAAGGAAGCGGTATAATCACTGCCACCACGTTGCAGGTTGTCTACCTCACCATACGCGTTGCGGCAGATGAAACCCTGCGTGATATAAATATCGGCATCGGGATGCAGTTCGAGCTGAACCTGAAGTTTTTCTTTGATATAAACCGGATCAGGTTCTGCATTCTTGTCCGTACGCATAAATTCCAAAGCCGGAAGCAGAACAGATTTCACACCGCATTCCTGCAGGTAATAGTTCATCATGGCTGTAGAAATCAACTCGCCCTGTGCCAGCACTACCTTCTCCTCAAACAGCGTAAAGAGGTCTTTGGTGTAAGAACGGATATAGTCGAAATGAGATTTGATAAGTTCCAGACCTTTCTGTTTATATTCGGGAGTGGCATAGAGTTCATTGATATGCTGGCGATATTTTGTCTCCAACCTATTGATAATCTCGTTAGCGCCTTCCGGATTTTTCTTGTACAGATAGTCCGAAATTTCAACCAACGTGTTTGTTGTGCCCGACATGGCTGAGAGGACCACAATCTTACGTTCACCATCGGTAATCAATTTGGCTACTTCCTTTATCCGCTGAGCCGAACCTACCGAAGTACCTCCAAACTTTAAAACTTTCATTTTCGTTCCTGTATTAAAATGTTATATAATCTTTGTTATTCTTCTGCTGCGGATGATGCTGTGGAATATTGCTCCGTTACATCCGTTATCAAATGGTCGGCACAACGATACACGCGACCCGGATGCTCCCAAAGCAACTGCATATTGTGCGTAGTCATAATGACAAGCGAACCGGCCTCACTGATGTCATGCAGCAACCGGGTTATGGCAAATCCCGTCTCCACATCCAAATTTCCCGTAGGTTCATCGGCAAGGATTACTTCCGGAGAATTAAGCACAGCCCGTGCTATCACGATACGCTGCTGCTCCCCTCCCGACAATTCGTTGGGGTATTTATAACCTTTATTACTCATGCCCACCAACTGCAACACCTCACCGATACGGTCCTTGATTTCTCCTTTATTCTTCCATCCGGTAGCACGGAGTACAAATTCAAGGTTGTCGTACACCGTACGGTCGGTGAGCAACTGAAAATCCTGAAACACGATACCCAACTTACGGCGCAGCTGAGGAATGTGTTTACGCTTGATATGCGACATATCATACCCCAACACCTCTGCCTCGCCCGCCGCAATGTCCAGTTCGCCGTAAAAAGTCTTGAGCAGACTCGTTTTACCCGAACCGACCTTGCCGATAAGGTAGACAAACTCCCCCTTATGCAATTCCAAGTTCACATCGTTCAACACACACAGCTCCTGCTGGTGTATCTCCACGTCTTTGTATCGTATCAGCGCTTCATCGCCCATTCCCGCTCTTATTTTTAACCTTTAGTAATCAGTGTTTCTTCCAAGTAGCACTGTGACGTTCTTCCAACTCACGTGCCAAATCTTCAATACGATAGCCTTTGGATGTCAGCAGCACGATGAGGTGATACAGCAGGTCAGCGCCTTCGTATATCAGCCGGTCGTCGGTACCGTTGCACGCCTCGATGACTGTCTCGACCGCTTCTTCCCCTACTTTCTGTGCCATCTTGTTGACTCCCGAACGGAACAAGCTCGTCGTATAAGAGCCTTCCGGCATTTCGTCATGACGCTTGTCAATGAAGTCCTGAAGAAGTTTCAGAAACATGACAGGCTGTTCATTCTTTTCGCCCCAACAGGTATCCGTACCCGTGTGGCATACCGGTCCCACCGGATGCACCTGGATAAGCAAGGTATCCTTGTCGCAATCCTCTTTCATGGAGACTACGTTCAGGAAGTTACCACTCTCCTCCCCTTTCGTCCAAAGACGATTCTTGGTGCGGCTAAAAAAAGTCACTTTTCCGGTTTCCACCGTTTTGTCGTATGCTTCCCGGTTCATAAAACCCAACATCAACACTTTGGCCGTGTCAGCATCCTGTATAATTGCCGGAACAAGCCCGTTCATTTTGTCAAAATCCAACATCTCAACTATATGTTATTAAGTATTTATATTATTCTAAAAACCACTTGCCGCCTTACCGTCTCTTCCAATCGCACTCATTTCAAATTCGGCGCATGGCAATTCCTTGAGCGCAAAGATACGATTTTAAATCGGGAATTTTAATTTCTCCGAAATGAAAAACACTGGCAGCCAAGGCGGCATCCGCTTTTCCCTTCATAAAAACATCGCGGAAATGCTCTTTCGCGCCAGCCCCACCCGATGCGATAACGGGTATGGAAAGCCTGTCGGCAAGGGCTGCAAGGGCTTCATTGGCATATCCGGTCTTTACGCCGTCGTGGTTCATGCTGGTAAAAAGCACTTCACCCGCACCACGTTCCTGCGCTTCTTTTGTCCAAGAGAAGAGTTCCTTGTCAGTCTCCACACGTCCGCCATTGAGATAACACCACCATCCTTTTTCCGTCTGCCTGGCATCGACGGCCAGCACACACACCTGCGAACCGAAATGTTTGGCTATCTCATCAATCAGTCCGGGACGGCGGATGGCCGAGGAATTAATGGAAATTTTGTCCGCACCGGCATTCAAGAGCCGATCCACATCGCTCAATTCATGAATGCCACCCCCTACCGTAAAAGGTATGCTGATATTAGCGGCAATACGCTTTACCAATTCGGCAAACGTCTTGCGTCCCTCAAAGCTGGCGGTAATATCCAGAAAGACCAACTCATCAGCCCCCTGCTCACTATAAGCACGCGCCAATTCAACCGGATCGCCTGCATGACGCAGATTCACGAAATTAGTTCCCTTTACGGTCTGCCCGTCTTTGATGTCGAGACAAGGAATGATTCTTTTTGCTAACACAACTTCTTTGAATTTTGAATTTTAAATTATGAATTATGAATTATGAATTTTGAGTTCAGATTTTACGAATTATAATCAATGAATGAAACACACTGCGACACCGCACGGCAATTCACAATTCACAATTCATAATTCAAAATTCATAAACTCTTCCAGTTCCTTAAAAGTTATACGTTCCTCATACAACGCTTTCCCGAAAATAACGGCAGGCACGCCCGCCGCTTCCAGCCGACGAATATCATCGGCACACCCCACTCCGCCACTGGCAATGAGATAAAGACCGGGATGCGCCTCCAAAATTTCCTCATACAAGGCTACAGAAGGTCCCTGCAACATACCGTCGCAACTGATATCCGTACAGATAACCTTACGGATACCCTTCTCCGTATACCCCTTCAAGAAAGAGAACAATTCGCAGGTACTCTCATCTTTCCAGCCGTTGACCGCAATCTTACGGTCCTTCACATCAGCCCCGAGGATGATTTTCTCGGCGCCGTATGTCTGCAACCAATGACAGAAACGTTCGGGATTCTTTACGGCAATGCTCCCCCCTGTCACCATTTGCGCACCGTTTTCAAATGCAATTATCAAATCTTCATCGCTCTTCACTCCGCCACCGAAATCTATAATCAAGGAAGTACGGGAAGCAATCTGCTCCAACGTACGGTAGTTCACCACATGGTGAGAGGCAGCCCCGTCGAGATCCACCACATGAAGGCGACGGATGCCATGTGCTTCAAACTCCTTAGCCACCTCTACAGGGTTCTCATTATATACTTTCTTGCTATCATAGTCACCTTGGGAGAGACGTACGCACTTTCCGTCGATGATGTCAATAGCGGGAATCAACTCTATCATTTGACTATTTGTGAATTATGAATTTTGAATTATGAATTATCAGGCGATAAACCTTTTCACCTATAAGTTCAGGAAATTCCGCAAGATACGTTCGCCTACACTTCCACTCTTTTCGGGATGAAATTGGGTGGCATAGTAGTTGTCCTTGTGCAAGGCGGCGCTGAACGGAAGTATGTAATCCGTTACGGCAGCCGTGCAGCTGTTGACCGGAACATAAAAGCTATGCACGAAATAGACAAACTCCTCATCCGTAAAACCTTTGAAAAGGTCGCTGCCGGTCTGCGAAATCGTGTTCCAACCCATATGAGGTACTTTGTCCTCGTGTTTCTGCGAGACAAAGCGCTTTACGTCGACATCAAAAATACCGAGACAATCCACATCCCCCTCTTCCGAATGGCGGCACATCAGCTGCATCCCCAGACAAATGCCCAGCACCGGCTGACGCAATTCCTTTATCAACCGCCCCATGCCTCCGGCATTCAGGAAACCCATAGTGGTCTCCGCTTCGCCCACGCCGGGAAAGATTACCTTATCCGCAGCACGCAGCACCGCTTCATCGGCCGTAATCTCGGCCTCAACACCCAAACGTCTCAAAGCATAATCCACCGAACGGATGTTACCGGCATTATATTTGACAACCGCGACCTTCATCAGTTATTAATTAAATATTACAGTCTTATTCTTATATGCCAACACTTTACGTTCGATATGCTTCTGGACGGCACGCGAAAGGACGATTTTCTCCAAATCCTTCCCCTTGTTCACCAAATCCTGCACAGTATCCTTATGGGTGATACGCACCACATCCTGTTCGATGATAGGTCCTGCATCCAACTCCGTAGTGACGTAGTGGCTGGTAGCACCGATAATCTTCACTCCCCGCTCAAACGCCGCATGATAGGGCTTTGCCCCTACAAATGCAGGCAGGAAAGAGTGGTGGATATTGATGATACGGTTGGGATAAGCATCTATTATCTTCTCGGAAATGACCTGCATATAGCGTGCCAGTACAATAAAGTTCACCTTGTACTTGGCAAGCAGCTCCATCTCCTTCTTCTCCTGCTCCTCTTTGGTCTCTTTCGTGATGGGAAACAGATGGAAAGGTATGCCGAAGCGCTCCGCCACGTGCTGCAAATCGGGATGATTACTTATTATAAGAGGTATCTCCACGTTCCACTCACCCGCCGTATAGCGTGCCAGCAGGTCGAACAGACAGTGCGACATCTTCGACACGAAGATAGCCATGCGCGGTTTTGCATCCGAAAAATAAAGGCGGAAATTCATTCCGTATTTCTGCGCATACAATGTGGCAAAATAGTCCTCTATTTTTTCCTGAGGAACCAGGAAGTTTTCCAATTCCCACTCGATACGCATGAAGAAGATATTCTCCACATGGTCTACGTATTGGTCCAAATAGATAATATTACCTTTATTCACCGTTATAAAATCCGTTACTTCCGCCAAAATGCCCGGCTTGTCGGGACAGTGAAGCAACAGTTTGGCCGTTTTCATCATCCTAAAATTCCTTTTTATCGTTTTCTAATTTACAACATTCTCGTTTTGAGTTCGCAAAAATAACGATTTATTGCAAAATAACGAACTTTTCGAGCAGGAAGTTTAAAAGTAAGCGCAAAATGTTTCGTTTTCTCCGCCAATGATTGTTCAATGGAATGCTAAATGCTACGTAAACGGTACATAGGCACTTTTCCAAATTGTTGTTAAATCATGATTTTTCCGTTTCATACAATATTCTCACTATGAGGACGTAAAGCAAGTGCCACAAAAATCCATTGAAAAAAAGTTCATCACAGCTATTGCAGTTTCAAAAAAAACACCTACCTTTGCAACCGCAATCGAGAGAGATAGCGATAAAAGAAATGAAATAATGGTGCGTTAGTTCAGCTGGTTAGAATACATGCCTGTCACGCATGGGGTCACGGGTTCGAGTCCCGTACGCACCGCTTCTCAAGAAAGCGAAAACAAAGAAAAGTCCTGAAGTTCAATACTTCGGGACTTTTCTTTTTCCAGATATCCACAACCCGATTTTCCGCACATTGCAGTATGCTACATACCATTTTATTCTTTACATTTGCACCGGACTAAATGATGATACCTTATGAAAGAAGTTATTAGACTGGATACGGTGGACCAATACAACCGGCTCTTCGGACTCGAGACACTACATCCGCTGGTAAGCGTAGTAGACCTGTCGGAGGCCACCGAATTTCCTACACATTTCACCATGAACTACGGAGTGTACGCCCTGTTTCTGAAAAACGTCAAGTGCGGGGATATTCGCTACGGCAGGCAGGCGTACGATTACCAGGAAGGGACGGTCACCAGTTTCGCACCGGGACAGGTGGTGGAAGTGGAGATGCAACCGGGAGTGCAACCGAACGCCCACGGCCTGCTGTTCCACCCCGACCTGATAAAAGGAACCTCTATAGGACAGGACATCAAGCACTATTCATTCTTCTCGTATTCCTCGGCCGAAGCCCTGCACTTGTCCGACGAAGAGAAAAGAATCTTCATGGATTGCCTGGAGAAAATCAGGATGGAACTCCGGCATCCAATTGACAAGCACAGCAAGCGCCTGATTTCGCGAAACATCGAACTGCTGCTGGATTATTGTATGCGCTTCTACGAAAGACAATTCATCACCCGTTCGGAAAGCAACAGAAGCGTATTGGTGAAATTCGAGGCCCTGCTCGACGATTACTTCCAAAACGGCAAAACACAGACAGACGGACTGCCTTCCGTGAAGTATTTCGCGGACCGGGTATTCCTGTCGCCCAACTATTTCGGCGACCTGATAAAGAAAGAGACCGGAAAGAGCGCGCAAGAATACATCCAGGTCAGAATGATAGAACTTGCCAAAGAGCTGATTGCGGGAACTGAAAAGACAATCAACCAGATTGCCTATGAGCTGGGATTCCAATACTCGCAGCACTTCAACCGCATCTTCAAGAAGAACGTCGGACACACACCTGGGGAATACCGGAGACTGCAAATCTAAAGCACCCCCAGGCGAGACTTTCCGACAAACACCCTATTCGCGGTTCATCAGACGGTGTTCCGCCATCCGTTCGTATTTCGTGCCGGGACGGCCGTAATTGGCATAAGGATAGATGGAAATGCCGCCACGCGGGGTGAAAATCCCTGTGACTTCAATATACTTGGGGTCCATCAGTCGGATAAGGTCTTTCATGATGATATTCACGCAATCCTCGTGGAAAGCGCCATGATTGCGAAAACTGAAAAGATAAAGTTTCAAGCTCTTGCTCTCCACCATCTTCACATCAGGGATATAGCAGATGCGGATTTCCGCAAAATCCGGCTGCCCCGTGATAGGGCAAAGGCTGGTGAACTCCGGACAGTTGAAACGCACCCAATAATCGTTCTCGGGATGCTTGTTGTCAAACGCTTCCAGCACTTCGGGAGCGTAATCTTGCTTATAGTCTGTTTTTCTTCCCAACAAGGAAAGCTGGTCTTTCAATTCGGTCATATTATTCTTGGTTTTATTTAAATTTCCTTCCCCTGAAGATACTTCTCCAGCCCTTCTCGCCTCAGTCGGCAGGCGGGGCAATGCCCGCATCCGTCACCGGGTATGCCGTTGTAGCAGGTCAGCGTCTCGTGACGGACCAAGTCGAGCACTCCCAGTTCATCGGCCAACGCCCAGGTTTCGGCCTTGTCAATCCACATCAACGGCGTGTGAATCACGAACTGCTCGTCCATTGCAAGGTTGAGCGTCACATTGAGCGACTTGACAAACGCGTCCCGGCAATCGGGATAACCGCTGAAATCCGTCTGCGACACCCCTGTCACGATGTGATTGATGCCCCTTTCGCGTGCATAGACGGCGGCAATGCTGAGAAAAAACAAGTTGCGCCCCGGCACAAAGGTGTTCGGGACACCGCCGACGGGCTTTTCACAATCCATCACCATATCAGTGTCCGTCAGAGAGTTGCGTCCCAGCCTGCCGATAAAGGAGACGTCCATCACTTCAAACTCCACTTCCGCCTTGCGCGCTATCTCCCGCGCCAGTTCCACCTCCTTGCGGTGCTTCTGCCCGTACAGGAAACTCAGCGCATATACTTTCTTGAACTCACGCTTTGCCCAGAACAGGCAAGTGGTCGAGTCCTGTCCACCGCTGAACACGACCAATGCTGCTTCTTTATTCATAACAACTAAGATTTTATTGATTAAGAACCTGTTTAAATCTCCCCGATTCTCCACACTTTATAAGAGATGCCCTCGTCGTAGACATCACTCCCGTCTATCCGCTTGATGGCCTTCACCACGCGGATGGTCACCGGAAGGATTATCACCTCGTAGAGCGACTTCAGCACAATCTGAACGCCCATCATCACCAGCAGCTCCCGCCAGGCTATGATGCCACCGAAAGCCACCGGAAAGAATAGCAACGAATCGGCCGTCTCGCCCACCAGCGTCGACCCGATGGCACGTACGGAAAAGTGGCGCCCGCCGCTCGCCACCTTCATGCGGCTCATGACGTAGGCGTTCAGGAACGACCCCACCAGAAACGCCGACAGGCTGGCAACGACTATGCGCGGCGCCATGCCGAACACGAAATTGAAATGCGGCGCCCCCTCCCAAAAAGGAGCGGCAGGCAAAGCCACGGCCACCAGCCCCAGCATCACCACAAAGAAGTTCATGGCAAAGCCGCTCCAGATAATCAGACGCGCCTTGCGGAAACCCCACACCTCGGCAATACAGTCGTTGATAATGTAAGAGACGGGAAACACCAGCAGTCCGGCAGTAACGGTGATGCCGAAGACCTGGATTACTTTCGTTTCGAGAAGATTGGCTGCAATCAGGCAGACATTGAACAGAATGCCCAGCAGCATGAAAGGTACGGATACTTTTTGCTTCATATTCCTGTTTTTTACGTGGTGTTCTGGATTACACGACCGCTATCCGCGGCATCATACGTTTATTTGCTTCATTCTAAAATCGGACGCAAAGATACGCATTCTTTCTTTCATATATATTATTCGGACGCGGATTTTACGAATTTTGCGGATTCTTTATGCAACCGATGCAAGAAAACCCGTCCAATCCCGAAAAATCCGCGTCTGAAGATTTATGATACTACAAGCTATCAGAAGCGATAGTCGATGCTAAGGCCGAAAACCTTGTTGGTACGGCTGTAGACGTTCGTGCCGGGCAGGCCCGTACCGTTATAGTTTTCAACCGACTTCGTATAATCGTCATAGTTGGTCCACATATAGCCGACATTCAGATCAGCCCTTTCCGAGAGCTGCAACTTCACTCCTACGCCCAAAGAGTAGGAATCGCAAGAGAAGCTGGTGTCGCTCTGGTAGTTGTTAGACAAGCCGTAGTCCGTGAGCTGCACGCCGCCGCTCAGGGTCAGCCTTTTGATTACATCCCACTCGATACCCGCCAGATACTCGTTGGTCCCCTTGGTCAGGAACTTCTGCTTGCCACCGGCCATGCCCGCGTTCTTGTCATCGTAGAAGTGATACTCCACCGATGCGCGCAATACGGGAAGGAACTCGTAGGCGGCAGCCACCGAGAGCATGGCGGGGATGTCATTCGGAGTGTTCACACCATGCTTGAAAGCGGCCAACGCACCGTCCTCATCCGTATTCTTCTTGGTATTGTTTTCAATGTTCAGATTCGTCTTGAACTCATACTTCGCACCGAAATTGAACTTGCCGAACTTGGCATCCACACCGATAACAGGAGTCAGTCCCCAACCGGTCTGGTTACAGTCCAATTCCAGATTCATCAGTTCCGTTCCCCCCAGCTCCTTGTTCAAGCTGGCATTCAAGTACCCCTTGTATCCACCTGTAAAGTAGTTCATACGTCCACCTGCAAACACCGAGAGCCACTCCGTTATTTTATAAGTCAATCCCATCTGTACGGAATAGATGTACTGCTTACCTTCCATAGCACTGTTGAGCGTGTACATTTCAGGAGTCAGAATAGGACTTTGCCCGCCCGACTGCACATACTTGCCCACACTTTGCTGGAAAATACCCGCCATGGCCAGCGACTCGAACATAGGCAAACCGTCATCAAACGAAGCCTTCCCGCCACCGCCGGTAATGCCGAAAAAGCCGGAAATTGTCCAATCACCTTTTTTATAAGCGGCAAACACACTGGGAATAACCGGAGCAGCGGCATTACCCTCATAATACTTGGCAAACGGTTTGTCGGAAACAACAGGAACCGGCTTCTGCGTATTGGGGTCGATGCCGCTAATGCCTTTATATGTCATAAAACCGGCATCGATATTTCTCGTCTGAAACGCGCTCTGAATGCTTAAAGAGGTATAAAAACCGTCTTTCGGCAAAAAGGCCAGGCCGGCAGGGTTAGACCAAGCGGCATCCACGCCGGATGTATTCGCACCACGCGACAGCATACGAAGGAAAGCCGGATGTTGATTGGTATTTGTCAGGAGACCTCCTGCAAAAGTTGGAATTGAAACGATTAGCATCGCAATGCCAATCCATGAAAATTTTCTCATCTAAATCTTTTATTTGGTTTTCGGGGCGCAAAGGTACAACAATATTGCACATAAAAAACCATTTTGTGCATTTTATTTAAGATAAGCCGGAAAATTAATTGAAAAATCCAATAGTTTCGTTTGAAACATTCCTCCCGAACGCGTAAATGCGCGCATGGGATGCGCAAGGAGAAAAGATGCTGATGTTTATTCGTTCCACCGCGGTGGAAATTTTGTTCCACCGTGGAGAAAGTTTTGTTCCACCGCGGTGGAACGAAATTTACCCCACGGTGGAACGATTTAATCAAAGCAACGCTTTTACATCACGGATTCATTTACAGGAGTTAGAGGAGTTATCACTTCGCTTTGCTTCGTTAGGAGTTAAAGGAGTTAAAGCCGATACTCTTGTGTATGACGCCGAGGAGTATTGGCTTTAACTCCTAAGCCGACTTGTCGGCTGATAACTCCCGATAACTCCTTTTAACTCCTGTAAATGAAAGGACCGTGCTTTTACATAAAAATAACAGCCGAACCTTCAAGTTTATGTGACGTTTTTTGTAATATTGCACCCTATTACTAAAATAAAACATAGCATCATGAAAAATTTGACACAAATTCTTATTGCACTGTTCTGCCTTTGTATGCCGGCACTGCTGTATGCCCAGAAGGACGACAGCAAATACCTGGCAGGCGCAGTTCCGGAGGTAGACGGCAAAGTGGTATTTACCAAAGACTTCAGCATCCCCGGTATGTCTCAAGACACCATCTACGCCCGTATGCTGAGGTGGATGAGCACAAAGCTGGCACAAAATGAGAATAACAGCCGCGTAGTCTTCGCAGACAAAAAAGAGAAACTGATTGTAGGCATAGGCGACGAGTGGATGGTGTTCAGTTCCACCGCCCTGTCATTGGACAGGACAAAGATTCTCTACAGCCTCAGTGCAATCTGCCTGCCTGAGAAATGCACCCTCGAAGTGGAGAAAATACGCTTCAGCTACCGCGACGGGAAAGAGAAATACACGGCCGAAGAGTGGATTACCGACCGATACGCGCTGAACAAATCCAAAACCAAACTGGTGCGCGGACTCGCCAAATGGCGCAGAAAGACGGTGGACTTCGTGGATGCCCTCTGCGTGGGTGCAGCGGAAGCATTGAGCGCCACTACCGCCAAGGCTCCGGCAACGGAAGAGAAGAAGGAAGAGACCAAAGCGCTTGTCAACTCCGGCACAACGGTGATTATCCCCAAGGCACAGGTCACGGTGGAATCTTCGCAACAGCCCTCCTCCACCACCGCTCCGGCCACCCGGAAGGCAGAGACCGGCATCTACTACAAGGAAGTGGCCGCCAGCGCCATACCTGCCAATGCCGTCCAACCCGGAAACGGAAAACTGGTAATCGTCATCGGCGAAGAACCTTTCAACATGACCATGATGACTGCCAACGCAGGCGGCTCGTTAGGGAAAGTGAACAACTCACTGCCGGTGGTATTCACCATCCTCTCGCCCGACCAGGCGCACGAACAGATGGACCAGGCAGCGACCTACACCGTACGCTTCTACCCCAATGGTGAAAAAGAACCGTCGCTGATATTGGAATGCAAGAAATATCCCGCGCAAGCACCGATAGAAGGAATGCCGCGCACCTATATCGGCGAAATAGTGAAAGCTAAAATGAAAACTTCGCAAGAGGGTCAGTAAACAAGTTAACGAGGCTACAAGGCAAAGTGAATCAGGTTTCCACCTGCATCTTATTCGCAAAACAGGCAGATAAGAGTGCCTTGTACACTTGTTTACTTGTTCACTTGTACACTGAAACTTGCGAAACTTGAGTAACTTAACAGCATACAACGTGAGTATAGAAGACGCAATGATAAACGGCATTGTTTTCAAAGGTAAGAAAGACAAGCCTAAAGATGAAAACAAGATTAAGACCAAAGCCAAGAAAAAGACCTATATCACCGGCCTGCATGGTTCCGGGGCGGCAAAGATGAAAGCCGACATCCGCAGGAAACGCGCAAACAGGCATAAAGGGAAATAAAAAGACTGGCTCCAAACCCAAAGCGGGTGTATCCGGATGACTTATGCATTTAAGACAATAAGCCGTCCGGATACACCCGCTTTGGGTTGTCATACGCGGCAGGTCACATCACAAAACCGCCCCGCCGTTACCATCCACGCTGATATCCAGCTTCACAGGCTTAATCATGTTCTCCGGTTTCAGGATGGTGTCCAAATCTTCCTTGGAGAGAATCCGATGCTCCAGAACCAGCTCATACACGCCCTTTCCCGTCTCGAGAGCCTCCTTGGCTATCTTGGTAGAGTTTTTATAACCGATAACCGGGTTGAGCGCCGTCACCACGCCGATGCTGTCGTGCACGTACTTGCGGCACGTCTCCTCATTGGCAGTGATGCCGTCCACACAAAGCGTGCGCAAAGTATCGAACCCGTTCATCAGCAAATCGGCCGACTCGAAACAGCATTGCGCCATTACGGGTTCCATCGCATTCAGCTCCATTTGCGCCGCCTCACCACTCATTGCCACGCAAAGGTCGTTGCCCATCACCTTGTAGGCAACCTGATTCATCACCTCGGGAATGACAGGATTTACCTTGCCCGGCATGATGGAAGAACCCGGTTGCATGGCGGGAAGATTTATCTCTCCCAATCCGCAACGCGGACCGGATGCGAGCAGCCGAAGGTCATTGCATATCTTGTTCATCTTGACCGCAATTCTCCGCATTGCCGAGGAGTAACCCACGAGGCACGAAGTATCCGAAGTGGCGCCCACCAGGTCATCGGAAAGCTTGATGTCCCATCCGGTAATCTTCCTTAAAGCCTCCACGCACTTCTCCGCATATTCCGGTTCCGCCGTAATCCCCGTGCCAATGGCAGTGGCACCCATATTGACCGTAAGGAACTCTTCGGCCGCGAAATCCAGGTTTTTTATCTCGTTGCGCAGAATGCTGGCAAACCCATTGAATGTCTGCCCGAGCGTCATAGGCACGGCATCTTCCAACTGCGTACGTCCCATCTTTATGATGTGCCCGAACTCTTCCGCCTTGCGCTGGAACGCATCAATCAGCTCCCTGAAATGCTTTACAAGCTTCAGGTGGGTATAGTACATTCCTATATGTATGGCGGTGGGATAAGCGTCATTCGTCGACTGCGAACGGTTTACGTGGTCGTTCGGCGAGCAGTATTGGTATTCGCCGCGTTTATGGCCCAGAATCTCGAGCGCCCGGTTGGCTATCACTTCATTGGCATTCATATTGGTGGTGGTGCCTGCCCCGCCCTGAATCATGTCTACCGGAAACTGTTCATGATGCTTTCCTTCAAGTATCTCCCTGCAGGCCTTCAGGATGGCATCCGTCTGTTGCTCCGTAAGCAAGCCGAGTTCGGAATTGGCGATAGCCGCTCCCATTTTAGTGATGGCAAGGGCGTTGATGAACAAAGGATATTCGTTCAGATGAAATTTGCTGATACGAAAGTTTTCGATACCTCTAAGAGTCTGCACTCCATACATGGCACTTTCCGGTATTTCACGGCTACCAATCAGGTCACTTTCCGTACGGGTCTTTTTTGACAGTTCTTCTTTCATAATATATATATTTATTAACTATTTGAGATTAGCGATTATCAAAGAACGCCCAAAGATAGCATAAAATATTTTGTAAGCGCATCGACATGTTATTAGGTTAACAAACTTTAAATATAAGAACAAAGTATATATAATTACAAGTATATGCTATCAAATTGTAAACATAGCATCCTACACAAGGCTTTTATTAAGGAGTTATCGGAAGTTATCACTCCTAACGGAGCGTAGCGGAGTGATAACTTCCGATAACTCCTTAATAAAATCAACTCCTTAATAAATAATATAAGTTTATTAATCGATGCCCTGCCAACTTTATATAGTTTTTTCCGTACTTTTGCATCTATGGAAACAAAAATAGAAAATACTTCCCGCCATCCTCGTGCTGACAAGATTTTGCTTTCCAACGCGCTGTTGCTCGACGAAGTGAAGAAGCTGCTGATGGACGGGCAAACGGTCATGCTGAAGGCAACGGGAGACAGTATGCTTCCCTTTCTTGTGGGAGGACGTGACAGCGTGCTTCTTCGGAAACCATCCGTAACCGCCCCGCTACAGGTAGGGCAGATTGCCTTGGCCTGCCTGCCCGACCACCGGTATGTGCTGCACCGCATCGTCCGCATCCACGAGGCGGAGATTGTCCTGATGGGCGATGGCAACTTCCGACAGACGGAAACTTGCCGGATTCCTGATGTTGCGGGAGTCGTCACGCAAATCGTCCGCAACGGCCGCCGCATAGACAACGACGCACGCTCCGAACGCTGCAAGGCAAAGGCGTGGAACATACTGCGGCCTATCCGCCGATATTTACTATACATATACAAACGAATATGGAGACAATGAACACAAAAAGTGTAAAGGGTGGAGTGAAATGGCTGTGGAATGCCTCGCAGGGATACCGCTCCCGCATTCTGCTGAGCATCCTTGCCGGAACATTCCGCATCGGCGTATCACTGGCATTCGTGTGGCTGTGCAAGCATCTGATAGACATCGCCACCCGTCAGACAGACGGAAACATCACCGCAGGCCTGATGGCTATGGCAGTTTGCATAGTCTTGCAGCTGCTGCTCTCCTCGTTTGCCAGCCGCCTCTATGTGCATACGGAAATCAGTTTGCGCAACAAACTGCGGCAGGATTTGCTCGTACATATCCTGAAAAGCCGTTGGAACGGCCGCGAGACATTCCATTCCGGCGATATGACGAACCGGATGGAAGAGGATGTCCGCACCGTGACCGACCTGCTGGCAGGCTCCATACCCTCGGCGGGCATCACCCTTTTCCAACTGGCGGGCGCCGCGTTGTTTCTCGTTTATCTCGACTCCGGCCTGGCTTTTTCCGTCCTGCTCATCATGCCGCTGGCATTGCTGTTCAGCAAGCTGTATATGAAGCGGATGCGGCATCTGACACGTGAGATACGGGCCACAGACAGCCGTGTGCAAAGCCATTTGCAAGAGAATCTGCAACACCGCACGCTCATCTCCACCTTGGAATACACTTCGATAGCGACGGATACAATGACTCTCCTACAATCGGGACTGAAACAGCTGGTCATACGCCGCAATACATTTTCCATCTTTTCCAATCTCATGGTACAGGCGGGATTCACCCTCGGCTATGTGACCGCCTTCGCATGGGGCATATACGGGCTGAATGCAGGCACGGTGACATTCGGCACAATGGCCGCCTTCCTGCAACTGGTGACACAAGTGCAACGTCCCGTTGTGGGACTGAGCCGCCTGCTTCCGGCATTCATCAGTGCACTGACTTCCATAGAACGGATAGACGAGCTTATCTCCATGCCCTTGGAAGAACAAGGCGAACCCGTCATCCTGAAGGGCAAGACCGGCATCCGCCTGGAGAATGTCTCCTTTGCCTACCCCGACGGCAAGCGCCGGGTGGTGGAGCGCTTCACACACGATTTCGAGCCGGGCAGCCTGACCGCCGTGCTCGGAGAGACCGGCAGCGGCAAGAGCACACTGGTGCGCCTGATACTGGCCCTGCTGCAACCCGATGAAGGCGGCATCGTGTTATACGACAAAAACCGGTCTGTCACCGCTTCCCCACTGACACGGGGAAACTTTGTCTACGTCCCCCAAGGCAACACGCTTGTCAGCGGCACACTGCGCGACAACCTGCTGCTGGGCAACCCCGAAGCCACCGACGGACAGCTATGGGAAGCCCTGCACACGGCAGCCGCCGACTTTGCCGCAGAACTGCCGCAGAAGCTCGACACCCCGTGCGGCGAACTGGGAACGGGGTTAAGCGAAGGGCAGGCACAACGCATCGCCATCGCACGCGGGCTACTCCGCCCCGGCAGCGTGCTCCTGCTGGACGAGCCTACTTCCTCGCTCGATTCGGACACCGAACGCATGCTGCTGGAACGGCTCTCGCACACCATCCAAGGCAAGACACTCATCATCATCACCCACCAGGAGCAAACCGCACGGCTCTGCCATACTGTCGTCCGAATGAAACGCCCATAGCCGCACATCCGTCCGTTACAAAAAAAATCCATACCCAGGCCACGCTTGGCCCGGATATGGATTAACAAACAAACAAAACAAATAACGGACTAATTCGTACAGACAGAAATGTCACATCCCCGGCTGTGGTATGCGTCCGCTATGGGGTATATATCATTTATTCCTGCGCCGCTCCATCAATTCAGGATAATGCCGCTTGAGGAAATCGCGCAGCGAACAGCTGTTCAGCCCGAAGCGGCGGGCAATGGACATCAGCGGTTCCGAGGTCGTGCCATACAGGTGTACGGCCTCCTTGTACTTCTCCATGCTGCCTTGCGCCATCGTTTTCCCATCTTCCGTCCTCACCATCCCCAACCGTGCATGAAGCGCCGGTTCGTGCTCTTTCAGGTAACTTCTGAACGTCTCGGGATGCAGCCCGAACTCGGCGGCCACGGCGGCCACGGGACAGGGGCGTTCTTTCAGTTTCCGGATGGCATCGGCATACTTGGCGGCTGTGGCAGGGTTGTATTTCCTTGTTTTCGACCAGTCCACGGGCGTTCCCTCCACATAAGGGATGTCCCTCCGCCGACAAACCAGGTCTTTATGCCACTTCTGCAAATAGCCGTAGAAACCTTTCTTCGACACGTTCGTCTCTGCGGCAATGCGGGCGGCGGACATCGGGGTGGTGCGATACAGATGGAGGGCTTGGGCATACTTCTCATCGACGGACGGCGAAGGGGCATGAACGGTGCCGCGACCGGTTATCTTCCCCCGGCGTTGCTGCCTGACGGCCTTTTCCCGTGTCCGGATGCGCTTGCCCACCAGTTCTCTGTGATAGAACAGCAAGTGCTGCTCCAGCCCCGAGTAAGAGACGCCGCAGGTTTCGGCGGTCTCCTGCACCGTGATGTACGAATCGCCCTGCAACAACTCGACGGCGGCGGCATATTGCTCCTTGCAGAAGCGTCGGCTGCCACGGGGCAGGTTGTCATTGAGCCCCAACCGCATCCGTGCCCGTTCGCGGAGTTCCAGAATCTCCGGATAGTGCGTCCGCAGCTGCCGTCCCAGGTTCGTGCCGTCGAGCCCGAACTCGCGGGCTATCTGCGACACGTTCATCCCGACGTAGTCCATACTGCCGCAGGCCTCGATGGCAGCCTTGTACTTGGCGTGCGTGGCAGGCCGTTGGCGGCGGAACGAATCCAGCTTGATGCCGGCGGCTTCTTCAGGGCCGCAGTCCACGCCGTTGCGGGCAAGCAGCAGCTGCCGGTGATACTTGCCGATGTAGGCTTGCAGTCCCTGCACCGTCACTCCGCACGTGCGGCATATCTCGGCACAACTCATCGAGGTGGTGGCGTACAGCTCGAGGGCGCGGCGGTATTTCTCCACCGTTTCGGGCTTCACGCCCCTGATACGGTTACATTTCACGGGAGTTGGCATTTCAATCAGAACTCACCACAGATTACCCGGATTTTCACAGATTATTCTTTTGATTCTTACTAATCAGTCTAAGTAATCCGTGATAATCCGGGCAATCCGTGGTGAGACGGATGGGCTTATTCGCCGCGGGTGATTACGGCACGGCTCAGGCGCGGGTCGTTGTAGAACATATTGTCTACGCCGCCCTTGTAGTCGATGCGGAGCTGCTTCTCGTCTACTCCGAACTCTTCTACCAGGCACTTGTAGACGCTCTCGGCACGTTCCTTGCTCAGGCGCTCGTTGCCCTTCTGGTTCCCCGTACCCGCATCGGCATAACCGGTGATGGTGTACTTGGCCTCGGGGTCGCCCGACTTGATGATTTCGGCCAGCAAGCCGAGGTTGGCGCGCGCTTCGTTGGTCAGCGTGGACTTGTCTATCCGGAAGGTGACGAGGTTGGCGGCGGCAATCTTCTTCACGATGGTCTGTGCCTTTTGCTTGTCGCCTGCGGCAAGGGCTTGTTTCAGGCGCTCGTTTTCGGCGCTCATGTCGTTCAGTTTCTGGCGCATACTCTCCAGGTCGCCGTAGTTGTAGCGGTAGATGGTCTTGCTGCGGTCCCAGCCACGTTGTTTGAACTTGTAGGTGGCGCCGAGCGTCAGTCCGAGCATCGCGTCGAAGTGGCGGTTGCCGGAGGCTTCGCCGCTGGAGAAGCGGTCGTCCACCACCATGGTGTTGAGGTCGAGGTTCAGGTCCCAGGCGTCGCTCAGGCGGAAGGCGTTGCTGATGCCGAAGTTAGCCGTGATTTCGTCCTTGTGGGGTGCCGACATCACGTGTCCCCAGCCGAAGCCGACGTAGGGAATCACGGAGTAGACGCGCTTGGGGTTGTAGCCGCCAATCAGCTGGCAGAGGTTGAACATCACGTCTGCATGGAGGTTCAGGTAGTCGAACTTCGAGTGGCAGAGGAAGCCGTAGCCGTGCGAATATTTGTCGCCGAGGCCCTTGCCGGTGGAGTAAGAACCGCCATTGGGGTCGCCCCACGTCTGGGTGGCGCCCTTGGCCTGCAGGCCGCTGTACATCAGGCGAAGGCCGACGCCCGGAGTGAACCACTTGCCCACGCTGACGTTGAGCGAGGGGGCGATGCGGTCGCCGAACTTCGCCTGCTTGTCGTGGTCGCCGAAGTATACCTGTCCGCCTGCACCGAGGCTGATGAACCAGTTGTTCCAAAAGCGGTTGGTCTCCACTTTATACTTGTCCGTGCTATACTCTACCTTTTCTTCCACTGTGGAAGTCTGTGCGAAGGCCGGACAAAGAGCCAAGGCGCACAAGGCGGTTAAAAAGATTTTCTTAGTCATATTCAATTTAATATTAATGATTGTTCTTATTAGTAGAGAAATCATTGCAGCCCGAAACCTACATCGTTGTTTTCATAACTGCTGCCGCAGGTCTTGCCGGACGAAGAGCCGTCGCGGACGCAGCGCACGGCAAACGCATTGGCACGGTAGGCGAAATCGACTGTATTAACCGCATTATAGCTGTTGTTGCCTGCCGCTGAATTGGTGTCGGAATACGGAGCGAATGACATTTCATGGCTTTGATGCGCATTCTTCTGGCAAGCGCTGCTCCAGTAGGAAGCCGTGTAGTCCAACGTCAGGTAAGGAGCGTTACCGCCTACCCACAGCGAACCGGTCGTGGCACCGCGCGAACCTGTCATCGGGAAATAAGAGCCTACGATGTCATCGGCATTCTTCTTGAAATACCAGCCGTTGTCATATTTCACATAATTGATATACTCCCACTTGTAAGTGCTGTTGCCTTGGGGCGTATCGCCCGAAGTGCGGGTCACAAACCCCGTAAACGTAAATTTGTTGGGCACACGATACCCCACGGGACTGGGGTCGTAGATGGTTTTCACATCAGTCCATCCCGCTCCAGCTTCCGCATTACTGTATTTTCCGGTGCTGTACCAAGTGTATTGGTCTTTCTTATTGGTATCGCCCCAAAGCTTTTCGTTCTCTTCGGCCAGCCAGTCCTGATTATTGCTGTAAGCCGTGCAGTGAAGCAACTTGGCGGGATTCTGTACGCCGTCCTGTATCGTAAGAGTTTCACCGGCTAACACGGGATAGCTCTCTTCAATATCGGTAAGTGTCCCATCAACATAATAGGTCCTGCTGTTGGGAATAGGGATGTTGCGTCCCCACTGGTAGAGCATGGCGGCACTGGAGGTCAGCGACGGCGCGCCAAGCGCGCGGTCCATCACCAAGAAGGTGGCCTTGGCTTGGTTGGTCACCTCCTCATCCTGCGGCATCGTGTCGCCCACGCCCCAAATGTGCCAGCTCCAAAGGATGTCGCCTGCGCAGTTTTCGCCGCTATAGACAGCTATCAGGGCGTTGCCCACGTTCTTGGCTGCGGTGTAGTGCACACGGCCGTCATCACCCAGACGGACGGAGCTTGCTTGGATGAAGCCCTCCACATCCTGCCACAGCAGTTTGGCCGACTTGGGCGAGATGGCGGCCGAAGTGACATGGAAACCGGCACCGGGAATGATACCCTTGTCGCCGTTGCCTATCTGCGTGGCGAGGAACGAGTGTTCGCCCGGGGTGTTTATCATGTAGCAGTTGGCAGTCTCCTCTTGCGGTTCGGGCTCGGGGAGTTTTTCCACGACGGTCTCGTTCTCGGTATTATTATAGACAGAGGCGTTGAGGGGCACCACGTAATACTTGCCCGCCTCGAAGTCGCAAAGCATCGTGGCGGTGACGGCCACGGAGTAGCTGTCGGTCTGCAACTCGCACAGCAGCTTCGTGCCTTGGTGCTTGCCCGGCACCACGATGGCGTAGGCTATCACCGTTTCCGACAGGGCAGGAGCGTTTGTAAAGCTCAGCGTGAGGGAGTTCGCGCTTTTCTCGCCGGCCTTCAGCCCGCCGTCCAAGTTGGCGAGGTCGTAGGTGTAGCTGCCCGTCAGGTTGGAGGAAGTAGTCACGACGGCCTTGCGCAGCCGTTCGGTGCCGGGCACCTCCTCGCTGATTCCGCCGCCGATGATTTGCTTCACCTCCGTCAGGTTGATTTCGAAGCGGAGGAGGGTCACCATCTGCCGCATGGCCAACTTGTAGCTGCCATCGGCCTGCGCGGTGATGGAGGCCGAAGCCTTCACGTCATATTGCCCCACGGAGGTTTCGTCGGCGTAGGCCTGTTCCGAAGGGATGGTCACGGGGATGGCCTGAACGTTTGTCACACCCTCGGCATAGGGGTAGTAGGCGTACAGCAACTCCTCGCCGGCCGTTATCGTGCCCTTGAAGTCGGTTTCGGCGGCAGGCTCACTGTTGGTGGAGGTGAAGGGAGCATTGACGGACTGCGTGCCGAACACGCCGATTCGGTCGCCTACGCCCCACTGCACCGACAGGCTTCCGTCGGCAAGCATCCCTCCTATCACCGAGCGCGTACGGGCATCGGTGCGGAAGTCATCCTGCGTGCCGAAGAGCACCGCCTCGGTTTGCGGAGAGATTGCCGTTTCCTCTTGTTGGCATCCGGCCAAACCTGCCACGGCCGACAGGCACAGCAGCCATTTTTCTAAGTTGAATTTCATCTGTATTGTTGTTCTTGTTGTTTCTATGGAAGAGGAGGGCACAAAAAGGCGGATAGCCCAATGTGCTCTCCTCTCGCTTGTTTACTTTATTATTATTGTCACACTATTTGATTACGCTTCCGCCACTCTGGTAAGAGTTCTCGTTGTTCTGCTGGGGAGTGGGTTCGGCGTCACGGACGCAGCGGATTCGGTATATGCCTGTATAGTTGTCATAGAGAGAGATGTAACTATCAGGAGCAACCATCATAAACGGATTGGTCTTCCCTGTGTCCTGAGCCGTGAAGAATGTACCCGAAGCATACTTACCTTCTGTCCAACCACCTATGTTGCCGTAATACACCGACATCAGCATCAGTTCCCGTTGGTTGGGCACACGCCAGCCGTCTTTGCCATCCTGCGTATAGTTAATACCCAAGTTGACCAAGGCTTTGATTTCCTCTTTGGTGAACTCGGATTTGCCGGCGACAGGCTGATTGCTGTCTATCACTACTCCTTGTTCAACAGTGGCGAAATACTCATGACTTATATACCCTGATCTATCCGGCTTAACCCTGACATAGTTACCGTTTTCGGCCAAAATATAGATATATGTTTGGGGGGTATATCCCAAAGTAACCTTACTACCCGATACAGAACCGCTGTAAGTACCATCGGTTATCGGAGTCGCGCCTTCTAAAGACGATGTACTATTGGCATAGTAAGTATGCCCTTCCTCCATTGTGATAGTTAGTGTTACATTATTAGTGTGAGTACTACCTGAGGAAGTATGGCTCTGTTCTTTTATATTCACAGTCGGCACATAACTATCACCCGGTTTTCCACCTATCACCAAATCACTCGTAGCCACCTCGAACGCCCTCGGCAGCAGGTTACTGTTGTCACGCTCTTTATGGAAAGGCGTATATTCTCCCTTGATGGCACCTGTACGGAGGCAGTTGTCGCTCAAGCCGTAGAGGGTAATCACATTGTCCTTAAATCCGGAAAGACGGCTCGGAACGCCGTCACGCGTTACCAGGTTACGGATGCAACGCATATCTTTTTTTATGTCACTCACATTACCTGTTGAAGGACCTTCCACTACCCACCAGGTGGCATGCGGATTGTTGCTGCTGAGGTGCATCAAGTGCTTGGAAGTAGCTGTATTCGTTTCCGAAGCCAAGCCATCAGCTTTGTACGGACGATACTCACCCAAGTCGTTGTCGCCTGCCCAAAGCGCCAAGGCCTGGTCGCGGGCAGGGACGTACCATTTCAGTTCCTCCTCGTCAATCCTGCCGTTGTCGTTGGCATCGCGGTTGCGCGACATGGCAGCAAGGTAAGAATAGGCATAGGCATCATTTTTCTGGAAAACAGGTTGATTTTTCGAATCAAGTACATATCCGGCAGTCACATCATAATTCGTGGCTGAAATACCATCGTTCGCAAGAAGCTCCTTGGTGTTTCGCCAGCCGTTGGATTCCATGCCGTCGGCAGTGGACAATACGGCACTGCCTCTGAGCACATAGCCCCACTCATTGCCCTTCTCGATGCCGAAGGGGTTGAAACCGATGGAAGAGTCGTCCAGCGGATATACCGTGTGGATGCTGTTCTGGACAAACGAAATGATGGTATTGGACACATAGGTGCTCTTGCCGTCCACGCTGATATTTTTGGATGTACAGATGTTCATCACGCGGTCTTCCTTGTTGATGAAGTCTTTCAAGGCCAGGGCTCCGCCGTTGGGATTGCTTTCGTAGAAGTATTCGTCCACGTAGGCGGTGGTGTAGAGGATATCGTTTTCTACCGTGAAGTGGGTTGCTTCTCCGCCGCTCTGCTTATAAGCCTGAACCTCCTTCAGGAAGTGATATACATCGGTGACGTTCGCGCCATTGCCGAACTTGCCGAAGGTCATGTTCGTGCCGCTGCCTTCGGGCTTGGCGAAGTGAATCCACCGGTAGTCTTTGGAGTCGGTGGGAATGGCAGATTCTTCCACCCGGCTCGGATCAACGCCTTCTGCGGTGCGGCCGAAGGGCGTGGTGACATAGAAGAAGGGGTTAGTGAATTGGGTCAACGGCACTCTCAGCAACACCCTTTCGTAGTGGGCGTCCAGCGGAATCACGATGGAGTTCTCGTTTATTGCAATGATGTCGCCTTCGGCGCCGGGCTGCTGCTCGTCTGCAAAATTCTCGGCTTGGGCTTCGGTGGTGATGTTGTTCACGCCGTTCACCGTCACGTTATAGGTGTATTTCACGTTGCGGCGCAGGGTGAAGTTGTCCACACCGCCACGCGTCTCATCGAAGTCGCCCAGCAGGATGGTGTATTTCACGTTGCCTTGATAAGTGCCATCCTTGTAGTAACCGTTTATCACCACGTAGGTGCTGTTGTCCGACGCATACTTGAAGGTCTCGTCGGTTTCAGACACCCTCTTCTCGCGCAGTAGCTTTGTCAGCCCCTCGGTGGTCTTTGCCTTCTGCACGTTTTCGGGCATGTAGAACTCGAAAGAGTTAGGGGTGGCATCCGAGAACTTCAGGTCGGTAAAGTCCTTGAACTCATGGTTGCCAGCATACGTCAGAGTGCCCGGCTTGGTGCCTTCCGTGCCTTCCCATCCCGTGCGCTCGAAGAGTGTGGACGACTGGGAATAGCGGTGGATTTCGTAGCTCTCGGGGGTGAAGGTAACGTCTTTGGCTTCATTGCCCGTGATGTTGAAGATGACTTTGGCCACGGCACGGCGCAGGTGTACACGGTTTGTGTCACTGCCGCTAAAATTGTTTTCGCCTTCTTGAATCGTGATGCTGCCGTCACCCTCTCCAAAGAGGCCCGACATCGGCGTGTAGTTGAGGAGGTCGAGGGCGTTGGAACCGGATTCCTTGGCTATAACCACCTGTTTCAGTTCGTCCAGTGATTTTGTCTTGAGTTCGTCCAGGCTGAAGCGGCAGAAGGAGTTCTGCCAGTTGGCCACGGCGTAAAGGTAGTATTCGCCGCTGGTTATGGCGCCCTCTTCGATGGTAATCTCATAGATTCGGTTGGTCTCTTGCTCGGTTTCACCCAAATTGTAGCTTCCGAACTGGTTCACCTCATATACATGTAACGGTGCGCTGGTATCGTTTTTCTTGTAGAAGAACAACGCCAGTTGGTTGAGCCCTGTCTCGATGCCGGGATTGGCCCTGGTCACCGCCACATCGTCCAAATCGGGCAGCACCAGGGTTATCTTCAGCGAGGCGGGCAGCCCCTCTTCCACATTGCTTTTGCCTATTTCGTCCTCGGAGCAGGCGACGAACAGCAGGCATCCCAGCAGCACGGGAAGCCAGCCAAGGCAGAATGTTCTCATTGTTTTCATTGTCATTTCTCCTTTCTTTATTCAAATGTTACATCATTTTCTATCGATTTCCAGTCATCGACTTCCACTTCCATCTTGACAGGATTCGTAATGGGTTGCCCGGAGGCGGCTACGCAAATGCCCTCCTCCAGTTCCACCTGAGTCTTCCTTGTGAAGGGAGACTCGTAGGGCTTTAAGTCCTTGTTTTCATTTTTGTCCATACACTTTGATATTTAAAAAGTTAATAAATCCGTTTTCATGTTGCCGTACTGCTACGGGTGTCGTAGATGGTCGGCTACGAGTGTCGTAGGTGGTCGGCTACGAGTGCCGTAGACGGTCGGCTACGAGTGCCGTAGCAGTACAGCCCGGTTTATCCGAGCGGGTCGGTCTCTTCGCCGCCGGTTCCGCCGGGGTTCGTTCCGCCCCCCGTAGAGGGTGATGTTCCAATGTAAATCAGCTTCTCCACCGTGCGGGGCGACTTGAGCAGGGTCTTGTTGTTACTGCCGTATTGCGTGGTGAGCCGCAGACGGTAGGTACCGTCGGCCATCGTGGCGGGGATGATGAAGATGACCTTCGAGGGGTCGTTCGTCACGAAGAGGTCGTCGGTGATGCGTGTCTCGGAGCCGTCGGCGGCGGTGAGGGTGATGCCCACACCCTCGGCGGTGCCTGCCACGCGGAGGTTGCGTCCGGTGAGGGTGAAGGCACGTCCGGCGGTGGCGGTGGCGTCTTGCGCGCGGGTGGCGGCGTCGGTCACTCCGGCGATGTAGATGGCGGCGCCCTTCTCGCCGATGATGTTGACGGTGGTGCGTTTGATGGCCTCGCGCAGGTCGGCACCCACCTGGAAGTTCACCGCGATGGAGTTCTTCTGCGGGTTCCACGCGCCGCCCTCTATCACGCCGCGGAAGGAGGTGGAGGCGTAGTAGAGCCCTGCGTTCACCTGGTAGCCGCTCATGAGCAGGCGGCGGACGACGCGCTTCTCGAGTTCGTGCACGTGGAGGATGGTCTCGCGGCGCAGGCCGGAGTCTTCGGCCATCATTTCGCTGATGATGCGCTCCTCGTCGGCAGTGCCGATGGAGACGGGCACGAGGATGACGTCTTCGGTGTTGTCCTTGGTGACGGTGTTGTCCATCAGTTGCCCGTTGATTTGATACTTGATTTCTTCTGACATATCGATATGAATTAAAAAAATGGTTGACTTTTTGTTGTATTCTGAGAATTTTAAGGAGCTGTCGGGAGTTATTCGGGAGTTAACAGGAGTTATCGGCCGATACTCCGCTTGGCAAAAATTAAACTATCGGCGTCATCCGCGTGCCATTCTGTTATTTCTTCTTGCGATGCTTCCCGTAGCCGTAGCCATAGCCGTATCCGTAACCGTAGCCATAGCCGTAACCGTGATGGCTTGAGTCGACACCGTTCAGGATGAGCGCCATGTTGCGGAGCTTGCCGTCGCGGTAGAGTTCCTCCATGTCGGGCAACTGGCGGCGGTCGAGACGACCGGCACGCACCACGAAGATGGTGAGGTCGCTGATGCGGTTGGTGATGGTGGCGTCTGCCACGACGCCCACGGGCACGTTGTCGACGATGACGTAGTCGTAGCGTTCGCGCAGTTCGGCCATCATCGTGTCGAGCCGGTTGTCCATGAGCAGTTCGGCGGGGTTGGGTGCCACGGTGCCCGAGGAAATGATGTCGAGACCGGCATACCGGCTGTCCGCATGGATGATGTCGTCCAGACGGATGGAGTCGTCGGCCAGGTAGTTGGTGACACCCACCGGATGCTTGTGGAAATGGCGGCTCAGCGTGCCTTTGCGGATGTCGAGGTCCACCAGCACCACGCGCTTCCTGGTGAGAAGAAGGCTCATGGCAAGGTGGCGGGAAATGAATGTCTTTCCCGCACCTTCATTAAACGAAGTAAAAGTGATGGCTTGCATCAGTTTGCCTTTTTTTGCCATGAATGCCATATTGGTGCGCAAGATGCGGAAACTCTCGGCCAGCAGGCCGTCTTCGCTCACCGAGATGACGCCTGCCTTGGCCGCCTCCTTGTCCTGCGGAATCTCGCCGAGGAACGGTATGCTCACCACGCCCTTCAGGTCCTTGCGGCTGTGCACACGGGTGTCCATAAAGAGTATCATCAGGAACACCACGCCGGGAACGGCAAGGCCGGAGAGCACACCGAGCAGCAGGATGCGGTTGCGCACGGGCGAGATAGGTCCGGCAGGGCCGTCGACGCTGTCAATGGTACGGGCGTTGTTGTCCGCCATCGCCTGCGAGAGGGCGTTCTCTTCGCGGCGGTTCAGCAGGAACATATAGAGCGACTCCTTGATTTTCTGTTGGCGCTCGATGGAGAGCATCTGGCGCTCTTTGGTGGGCACGGTGGTGAAGCGCGCCTGTGCCTGCTCCTGGCGGCTGCGGGCGTCGTTGCGCTTCATGTTGATGCTGACAATCATGTTGTCTACCGCGCGGATGATGCTCTGCTTCAGGGCGTGGATGGTATTGTTCAGTTCTTCCACCACCGGATTGCTCTCGCTGCTGTCGGCTATCAGCTTGTCGCGCTTCAGCTTCAGAGCGTTGTACTGGCCTATCTGGCTCTCCACCGTGGCATCGCTGATGCCCGTCCCCGAGGGGATGAGGTCGCGGCTCTTGGTGGGGTCGGTCAGGTAGTCTTTGATGAATTGCGCCAGCTTCAGCTGCGTTTCCTGCTCCAGCGCGTCGGCACTGTATGCCTGCGACTCCGACATATAGCGGCCGGCCAGCGAACCGATGTCCATCACCTGGTTGCTCTGCTTGAACGACTCGAGCTTGGTCTCCACGCCGCCCAGCTCGCGCTCGATGATGATGAGACGCTCGTTGATGAAGTCGGAGGTGTTCACCGCCACCTGGTTCTTGTCGTTGAGGGCTTCTTCGTTGTAGACGTTGATGAGCGTATTGAGCACGTCTTCGGCACGCAAGGGCGAATCGTCTTTCAGCGAAAGGACGAGGATGGACGACTCGTCTTCTTCCTGCCGGATGCCCATGCTGCCCTGGAAGCGGCCTGCCACGGCGTTCAGCGGATTCTTGACCACGTGGATGCCGCGACCGGTCCACGCCTTGCCCCAGTGGTCGGTGCCGGTCACGAGGATGCGCTCGCCACCGACGGAGAGCGTGTCGTTCAGCCGCACAGTGTAGGTGGCCTCTTCATCCACGGCGGGCACACCCTTGAAGCCGGACAGCTCCACGGTGTCGCCATCTTTCGGCGTCACCACGAACGAGATGCGGCGCTCGGGCGTGGCATTGACGAAAGCGGCCTGTACGGGCGACTGCGTGTACAGCTCGTTCATGCGCAAACCGCTCTCCACGCGGTAGTCCACATCGGCATGGAGCCGCTGCACCACCTCGCGCATCAGGCGTTTGGAACGGAACTGGAGTATTTCGTTCGCCACGTTCACCTTGTTGATATAGTTGTCGTAGCGGTCGAGCCCTGCCGTGGAGGTCTTGTTTGACGGGTCCTTGATGATGACCGTGACAGAACGGAAAAACACCAGCGGCGACGTGGCGTAGTGGTACCACGCCATCCCCCCGAACAGCAGCACGGAGAGCAGGAACCACTTCCACTTGGAGAGCAGATAGACGAACAGGTCCACCAGGTTGATGCCCTGCTCGTTCTTATTGTTGGATAGAGTATTGTTTTGCATAATTCCTTTATATATGTGTGCGTTTTACTTTTGACAGCTATATATATGTGCATTTACTTGACAGCCCAGATGATGGAACAGATGGCGGTGATGAACGAAAGGGCACCGGTGATGTATTTCCAGCCCTTATCCTCGCGGTCTTGCTTGCGGTACTTAGGCTCTACGTAGACAATGTCGTTCTGTTGCAGGTAGTAGCAAGGCGACTGGAAGAGGTCTTTGCTGCGCAGGTCGTGCATATACATCACCCGTTGCCCGTCTTCCTCGCGGATGACCGCCACACGGTTCACCCGTCCCCGCTGAGTGACGTCGCCCGCCTTGGCAATGGCCTCGAGCAGGGTGATGCGGTCGCCTTCCACCGAGAAGGTTCCGGTATTGCCCACCGCGCCCAGCACCGAATATTTGAAGTTGAGGAACTCCAACGACACCATCGGGTCTTTGATGTACTTCCCTTCGATGATGCGGTTGCGTATCAGGGCGGTCACCTCGCTCACCTTCAGCCCTTCCACATGGAGCTTGCCGAGGATGGGGAAATCGATGTTACCGTCCACGTCCACACGATAGCCTTGCTTGGCGGCGGCTGTTTCCGACACCGTACCGTTGGTGCCCACCAAGAAAGCCCCTCCGTTGGAGTTGAACGGAATGGCCAGTTCGGGGCTCTTGCTGCCCACGGTGATGTCCAAGCGGTCGTTGCTATGTACCACCGCCTCGTACTTGGTGTCATACGGATAGCCGTGCCCCAACTCCATGTCCTGCAAATAGACGAACTTCTTCGACGAAGTGCACGACGAGAGCACAAGCACAATCGCCAGTATAACAGAAAAATAAGGTTTTCTTTTCATTGTGTATGTTTTGAATTTTGAATTATGAATTTTGAATTATAATCTATGAAATCATCTATCATCTATCACCTGTCAACTGCCCCTTGCACAACCTCGCCGCCGCCTCATCGGGCAGGCACTCCAAACGGCCGACGGGTATCAGCTCTGCCACCCGCACCAGCGTGCAATAGAGGGCGTCTTGCAGGCGTGCATCTTCGCGGATGCCCGAACAGGAGGGCAACAGAGCGGTAAAGGCTTCCGGGCCATCGAGCAAGGCGAAACGGTTTGCAACAGCCTGTTGCAGGCGAACGATGCCCGCCACGGGACAACACGCATTCTTGTAGCAAGGAGTCTTTCCGCTCCACGGCGTGCCGTAGACCATCAGTGTGCCGTCTTCTATCCGCAGCACGGGGTTGTCGTCGTTCAGCAGGCTACAGCCGGAAAAGGCTTTCGCCCACAGCCGGGCGTGCGTGCTCTTTCCCGTGCCGCTCTTGCCAAGAAACAGATAGCCCCTGCCCTGCAGGCAGACACAGGAAGCATGAACCGATACACCGTCGTGCCCGAGCACCGCCTGCGCATAGAGAATACGAAGCATGGACGCCAACACCATCCCCACAAACGGGTCGGCACTCCGGAGGTATGCCGTGGCACGGCTGAAGGCTGCGTCAACGGTCATGATATGCGGCGTGCTGTTCTCCATCGTGGAACCATAGCCGATTTCTACCCGATAGCCATCGGTACAACGCAGCAGACGCACATTCCCCAGGTCGTTGGACGACTCGCCCAACACTTCCACCGGTTTGCCGTCAAGTATATAAGGTTGCGCGACGACGGCCAGCCCGAAAATCCGCTTCCCTGCAGGACGCGCTTCGCACCGGAACGGACGGAAAGAGGGTAACAATGCCTCCAAATCCCATCCCCCGGGAAAGGCTACGGAGAACAACAACCCCGCCACGCTGAAAAAATATTCGTTATTCATCGGAGATTTCCTACTATCAGTCGCATCGAAATCCAGAACGTCTCCCCACGTGAGTATCCCAGTGAGAAGCCGCGACGCTTCCAGAAAGAGCAGAATGTGCGCCACTTCCGCATCCATCCCGCCTGCGCATTCCCGCCTTTGGTCTCGCCGTATTGTCCGAAGTTCCCGCCTTCCAGCACGATATGCAGCAGTTCGGGAGAAGTGCACGCGTCGGTGCCGGGATACGGAAGGGCGGCGTAACGCAATCCGAGGTGCTCCGTCAGCAATGTGTGGAGCTGCACGCTCCATTTGAACAATCCGGTGCGCCGGTACGCGGACTCCAACTCCGCAGGGGAGTAGCTGCCGCGCAAGGCGTGATAGGCTCTCGCCATGTCGCAAAACTGGCGAAGGCCGATGCCGTGTCCCGCCAAGTGTTTCATCAGGTGGGCGTTCAGCAACAGCAGGTTCAGCAGAGGCGACGGCACAAAGAGCGTTGCCGCAGTTGCTTCCGGTCGTTTTCCGGTTGCAGCCTCATCGCCCGTTTCCGGCAGGTGGGCATTCATTGCATCCTCTGTAGTTTCCACCGGATGGCTGGATAAAGGTTGGTTGGCAAATCCGTGTTTCCCGGTCAAGGCGGCAAGGTAGCCCTTCAGCAGCGGGTTGTAAAGGTCGAACAATCGGGTGTGGTGTTCAATCTCCACTCCCTGCCAAGTGTAGCTGCGGCTTCCGTCCGGTTGCGCCTCCGGCAGGCATCCGGCTTGGCGCATCAGTTCCGTGGCTTTCCGCTCCTCCCCTTCCCGAGGGAAATAGAGGTCGATATCCCCGCACTCGCGCAGCAACGGCTGTTCGTAAAAAGCAGCCACCCCCTGCCCTTTCAGCAATACGGGGTGCAGGTCGTTACGATTCATCAGTTGCAGCAGTTGGCACAGCACGGCATTCATCTGTCTGTTCGCCCGTTCGATGCGGTCTGCCTTCGCCACCCAATGCATCATCAGTTCGTCGCCGGGAAGCAGTGCTTCGGGCAGATGGTGCAGGCCACGATAGGCAATGCCCGCCACCGTCTGACGCACCGCCAGGCGGTACACCTCCCACCACTCGGCATCCGTGAGCGGGAAGAGCGACAAGTCGTCCGGCTCCCTCTCCCACAACCCGGCACGCAGCAGGCAGAACAACGCCTTATGTTCCGTAGCAAGTTTCATAACAGCCCCATCTCTTCCCATTCCTTCAACTGACGTTCCACATCGCGCAGGGCGCATTCGTATTCCACCTCATAAGCCGCACACAGCTCCTTCGCCAACGCTTCGGGCGTACGTGCTCCTCCCCGGCATACCGCCTCCCAAAGCCATGCGGCAGTCTCGTTCAGGCTATACACATTCGTCAGGTTCACACAGTTTCCGGCAGACTCCACAATCATGTATTTGCTGCCTATCTTGCGAAGGGTGAGATTCGATTTCGGTATCATCTTATCTTTAATTAGAATTTCTTTCCTGTCAAGATAGAGAATACAGTCAGGAAGATGATTTTGGTATCCAGCCACAACGAACGGTTGTACAGGTAATCCAAATCCATCCGCAATCTCTCCAGCATTTTCTCCATCGTGTCCGTATAGCCATTGTAAAGCGTGGCGACGGAGAAGAGCCCGGGACGAAGCTGGTACAACAGTTCATAATCGGGATTGATAGCCTTAATCTTGTCCACGAAGAACTTGCGTTCCGGACGCGGACCGACAAAACTCATTTCGCCCTTACATACATTCCATAACTGCGGCAGCTCGTCCAAATGATGTTCGCGCAAGAAACGCCCCACGCGCGTCAGTCGCTTGTCGTTCTTTCCGCTGCACAATGCCGGTTTGCCGTCCGACTCGGACGTGACGGTCATCGAACGAAACTTATAGAGCGTGAAGATATTGCCATGATAGCCCACACGTTCCTGCCTGAAAATGGCGCTTCCCCCGTCCTCGCACCTTATGGCAATATAAATCACTAAAAATAGCGGAGAGAAAACGACCATCCCAAGGATGCTTGTCACGAAGTCCAATGTCCTCTTCGCCCGGTAGGCAGTTGTAGACACACCACCCTGACAATAACTCCTACCATTCAAGGAATCAATTGATTCTTTTGAAATAACTCTTACTTTATCCATAACTTATTATAAATTTCCAATACATTATTAATCATCTGCTCTTTTGTGAATGTGTCCCGATAGCGTTTCTCCGCACCTGCGGCAAACTTCCGGTATGCCAGTTCGTCATCGGCTATCGTCCGGATGGCATCCGCCAGTCCTTTTGCATCTTTCGGTGCCACGTTCAGCCCGGATTTCCCGTGCTCATTCACCCACGCAACTCCGGAATGGGGAATACGGGTAGCCACTACAGGTTTCCCGCACGACATCGCCTCTATCTGCACGATACCGAAAGCTTCCGTTTTCTGTACACTGCTCAGGCAGAAAAGCGTACAGGCGCCATAATAAGCCGGCAAATCTTCTTCCGAAATCCGTCCAAGCAGCCTTACTTTATCTTCCAGCCCCCAGGTTTCTACTTCAGCCATCAACTCGCACATCAGCGGACCGGAACCGCCTATCAGCACCACATAATCATCATCCAGATAACGGGCAGCCTCTATCAACCATTTATATCCTTTGTATGCCACCAGCCGCCCCAGTGAGAATATGATTTTCTTACCCGGATACTTCTTCTTCAACGTCTCCACCTTCTCCTGTTCGGGAGCAATCGGAGCAATGCCAATAGGCAGACATACTGTCTTATGTTGCACATGGACAAGGCAAGGAGATTCCGCCGTATAGACAGGAGTGGTACCGACAATCAGGTCAGCCCGTTTCAACAGCCATCCCTGCAAGGGACGATAAAGTTTCAGCAACATCTTCTGCTTCTCTATGTCACTGTGCCAATGCAACACCACCTTACCCTTATACCCGGAAAGGAACAAGGCGAGGCACGCCATCGGATCGGGATGATGTACATGGATGATGTCATACTCACCACACCTTCTCCTCAGGGAGAAAATCATGGAAGGAGAAATCATCGTGGCTGCCACTTTCATCCATGTGCGACAGCCAATCAATCGTGCATGATTGTTTATAACAGTGACCCGAGCACTTCCCTGCGACAAGGCACAGAGCATATCACAGTTCACACCACGCTCCGACAGCCCAACTGTCAAATCGTACATCACTTTCTCCACGCCGCCACGGACGGGGTAGAATTTACCTAATTGGAGGATTTTCATCGGTTGGTTCGGTAAGTATATCTGTATATTTGCTTTTGACGATTATCTTTCCGTAAGTTCATCATAAAGCTTCAGGTAATCGGCGTAGCGGTCTTCCTTTCGGAAATGCGCCAAAGCATAGTTGCGACAAGCCTGCCGATAGAAAGCCTTTCCCTGTTTCTCTATTTTCCTCACAGCTTCCAGCACGCCCCTAACATCTCCTTGCTCCACAATAAAGCCGGTATGTTCCGTCACCGCCTCAACGCTGCCTCCCGTGCGATAGGTCACCACAGGCGTACCGCAAGCGATTGCTTCCAGATTCACAGTGGGATAATTATCCTGCCAAGTTGGATTGACAAAGGCATCGGCTGTTGCATATAGTTCGGCAAGCTGACGGATGTTCTCAGTGCGAGAGATACCTAATACGTTGTCAGGAAGCCGTTTTTGGGCAGTAGCATCTATTCCCACCAATACAATCCGTTCATCCTTATTCAGCATTTCAGAGAGAGCGATAAAATCATCCAATCCTTTCTCCTTACTCCAGATGCTGGCAACACCTAATATGATATGCTTCCCCTGTAACTGATATTTGTTTTTCACCTGTCCGGCATCGTATAAGCCGAAGTTATCCATGTCTATACCGTTGTGGATGACCCGCATATCATACCCTTTCAAGAAAGAATGCTCCATTTCACCTTTTATCCACTCGGAGACGGGAACGATAGTCAGCCTCTCCTTCGGTATAGCAGTAAAGGCAGATTGCTTGTCCAGATAGTTCTGACGGGAACGGTCTTTCCACCAGCTCGCCGGAAACTTGCCGCGTTGCGGGCATTCACAGCAACCGGTCTGCCACTTGTTGCAACCGACAAAGGAGTAATAATAGCAATGCCCGGTATAGGACCAACAGTCGTGGACTGTCCACACTACCGGAATATCACAATGTGCCAAGTAGTCGAATAATATCTTGTAATTCAGGAAATATCCATGAACGTTGTGGATGTGTATGATGTCAGGTTGTAACTCCTCTATCTGCCGGATAAATTGCCGCGTAGCACGGTCGGATGACAATCCGTGTCGATCAAAGAAACGGGTCGCGAAACCATGCCATGCTACACTCCAACGGTTTCCCACCGGAATAAGCTGCGATTTACAAGGTTTGATACCATCGCGTCCGCGGCTGTAGGCGATGTAGCTTTCCCAACCATGCTGCATGGCCAGTTCACCAATCTCCTGCATGATGCGCCCTGTGGAGGTGTTCACACGAAGCACAGGATTTATTTGAAGAAGTTTTCTCATTTCCCGGTCAATGAGTTAAAGAGCTCCATCCATTTCTTCATGACGGAGGCTTCGGAATATGTTTCAGTCACCCGGCGTGCGTTGCGTCCCATGACCTTACGTTCCTCCTCGCTCTCCATCAGGCGCATCATGGCATTGGCAAGACCTTCGATGTCACCGTCCTTTACCAGCAGGCCGTTTATGCCGTCCTGTATGATGTCTTTGGGGCCGCACTTGTAGTCGAAAGAGATCACCGGCAGCCCGCAAGCCATCGCCTCAATCATCACCATCGGGAATCCTTCGTAGTGGCTGCTCATCACCAGCATGGAACTGCGTGCATACTCCTTGCCTATCTGTGACGTAGGCCGATTGATATGCGCCGTCTCTCCCAACTTCCTTTCTTCAATCATGCGTTGCAGCATCTCCTGCCACTCCCCTTGCCCGAAGATGTCAAGCTGCCAATCGCTGAAATTGTTGGTCTGCTGCACCCATGCCCAAGCCTCAACCAAGCGGTCAAAACTCTTCTGATAATCAAGGCGTCCCACAGCAATAATCCGTTTGTATGAAACATCCGAGTAAATATCTCCCAGAAACATCGCCGCATTAGGAATCACCTCTATATTAGGCAACTCTCCCCAATACCCCCTATCCTCTTGGGTCAGCACCACAAACTTGTCGAACTTACGTACCAGCCTTTCATCCTGCCTCGTGCGCCAGCGGTCAATCCATCCCAACAAGCCTTTTCGGTTGTATTGCAATCGGAAGAACTTGTTGAAGTGCAGTTCCAGCACCTTCTTGCTGCCATCCTTTATTGACGGTATGAAAGACGACTCCGAAGGATAGAGAGAGACCACAATGTCCGCCTTTTCCTTTTTCAGCAAAGCCGTAAGTGCTTTCCTATGCTTCCGCCTTTTCCTCAAATATCCGGCAATCTTCTCCACAGGGCTTTTGGCATTGTCATCAGAATAATTGATGCCAAGGTCAATCATCCGCACATCCTTGGGGAAAGGATAGAACGTAGGCCTTTGCTTCTGGTCAGTAGTGACAACCACTATTTCCCAGTCGGTATGCGCTTTCAGCCACACAACCTTGTTAAGCAGGACACGCTCCATACCGCCAGGGTTGTGGAGGGAGCAATGGGAGAAGAGGAGTTTCATGATTTAGTGTTTTCTGCTATTTCGAGGTCACTTGTCGTTACGCAAAGAAAGATGGCAAACACAGGGAACAAATCACTGGAAACTTTGAACCATACAATGTAATTCAACAATAAAATGGCTCCAAATAGCAATGTATAATCCTTAAAACGGTGTATACACATCTGTGCCACCTTAAAAAAGTACACAACAAACGCTAACATGCAAAAAATGCCTGCATAAAAGATAAAACGCAGATATCCGACATCGGTCTGTTTATAGAATCCTGCCCATTTAGGACCTGTATAATACAAGTCTGAATAATAAGGATTATCAAAGTAGCCATCACCAATAAGCCAGGTCTTTATATTATCAGGAAATACATACATATTCTTCAGTATTTCATTAGAATGTGTTTCCCATTTTCCTCTTTCCATCAAACTAAAAAAGCCTTCAAAGGCAAAACGAATGTTGTTCTGTAACGAAATATTCACATGATAATTGTAAATCACAACAGGAAGAACTACCAACAACACACCTCCGAGCAACAAGATAGTCCTTCTCACCTCCAAACGCTGATTATCATTTCCTATAACCCATAACGACAACCAATAAAGCAATACCATAATAGCACCTACAGTTGTTGTTCTTCCAATCATATTGCCAACAAACACTATTATCAAGAATGAGAATATGTAACAACAGCGTCGAAGCCCCCCCGTTCCCTTTTCTAAATGCACACACAAATAACCAATGATTAACAATACCGCTGAAAACCGCATACCGGCGACATCCAAACTAGCACCAATACCATAGAGTCTATCTTCTACCTTACCCATGAATCCTGTACTTCCCAAAAGATTATCTACGTATTCCTTTAGTATTGGAAAATAATCCATACTATATGCAATAATACACTGCCCCACACACACAGCAATAAGATACTGGCAAACTAAAATCACATTCAAATGTCCGTGCAAAACTTTCATCATGCAGGTAACTGCATAAGCTCCTCCCAGCCAAACCCACATCGAAACAATATAAGTTACAAAGGTATAATCATAAGTATCATTAAAAGTAACTGCCGCAAATGAAATAAAGGAAATCAACATTGCCCAAATTGATAAATTGAATAAGTCATGATTCAATACGCCTCGCTGCGTACCACGTGACAAGTTGACAAACAAGCACATCAATCCCAAACCAGCCAATATCATCTTTGTATTGACATTAGGTAAAAAAACAAATTCAAAAGGGAAAAAAAACATACTCGTCATAATAGAAACAAAGAGCATGCATATTAGTTTTAACATATAATTATTGCGAATAGAATCATTACTTACCGTTTATACATCACTCCATAAAGCCACTGCATCACCACCTTGTTATACAGCCTAATAAGCCAAAACTGATTATGGGCAGCGAGCCATTGTATCATGCGACTACGTGCTGAAACAGCTTTATTTTGCAAAATATAACAGTTAGCCTCAGGATACCACGTTACCCAACGGCAATATTCTCCATTCTTTCCGTTACTAATCAAAAAAGGGAATTTGGTTTCGAGCTTGAGGAACGCTATCTCACGTTTCCATTCTTTACCACAATGCAAAAGAATATATGTGGCAGTTTCTCTCACATTATGTTGCAATTCTAATAAATGCCGTTCAGAATAGGTTTGACAAAAAGAACTAGCATTGATTTTCACATAGTGATAAAATGCCTTAGGTACGTAAGCCACAACATTAGCACAGGCTGCTAAACGAATCATAGTCATGTCCTCTCCCATGCCATAACCAGCTGGAAACAATATATGGTTATCAACATAGAGACTTCGACACACCAATTTGTTCCAAACATTATATTTCATCCCTCCTGCCAACATAGATTTCAGTGCTTCCTCCGCTGTAGCATACGATGGTTGTCGCATATATCGCTCATTCTTATCAAAGGTTAAATACCAATCACACCACACCATATCCGCCTGTCGCTGTGCTGCAGCCGTATACAAAACTTCCAGCATATCCGGTTCTACGTAGTCATCACTGTCACAATGATATATATATTCACCCTGCGCTATTACTAATCCTGTATTACGCGCAGCTGGCAAACCTTTATTAACATCATGTTTCAATAGTCTTACTTGCGTTGCACGTTCAGGATGTCGCCTTAATACTTTTTGTAGTACACATATGCTATCATCGGGCGTATCATCATCCACAAAAATGAATTCCACTCCTTCTCTTAACGTCTGACACATCAAACTCTCCGCACAACGTGCTATGAAAGCCTCAACTTTGTAAATTGGAACTATGACAGAAACTTTTAACATATTGCACAGTTTTACGTCCATACACAAAATAACGAATCAATATCTTTATGCGCTTCCACAATGGTAATAAATCATACTCATTCAGACGATTGTAGAAAAAATCAAAGTAAAACTTCTCATCAAATATCGGTGACTTGCGGTAGTATTCCCACCAAATGTCGAAGTTCACGCAATATCCTTTCCATGGTTTCTGACCATTATAGTGCACAATGCCATATTGCAACGCATAATCTATAATTTTATCCGACCAAAAAGCATTTAAATCTTTACGTCTATACAACGCATAATCAACAAAATACGTTGTCACACAAAACATTGGATCTACGAATTTCACATGCCCTTTGCATACTAAATTCAAAATATCCATATCTTGAAAACGATATTCCTTTCTTGCATGTTCTTTAAAACGATTAACAATTCTTTCGTCCCTAATTTTCCGTGAATTAATTATGAGGTTACCAGAATAAATAATGCCCTCAGAAGATACTCCTAAATTCTTTTCATAATACTTCTTCACATCCGTATCGAAATGGGACAAGGAATCAACTCCAGCCACATAGCAGTTTGTCAAGTCAGTAAGAGCGTATACCTCGTACAAATCAGAACGAAATATAACATCTACATCTGAATACAGAATCACATCGTATTCTGGTATCAACTCAGGAATAAGTAGACGGTAATATGCCATCGTTTTTATTCCACGTATTTCATATGATTTCTCAAACACACGTTCGACAGCTCGATATTGAATCCGAAAATTACTGTAAGCACGCTCTAATTTTTCCAAATCATCTTTTTCTAATTCTTCATCCGGCGAATGCAGTATGAATATATCATAAAAAGTAGTTGGCTTAGCATTTTGCAATAAAGAAGACAGACAAACACATGCCGGCAATATCCAATCGTTTCCAAATGCGAATACAATAGGCACCACATTCTTTTCCTTATTCATCATTCTCTACATTAATTACAGGAATTTCTTTATATACTTCACTGAGCAAAAACTTCAAAGCATCCTTAATTGCTTTTTTCTTAAGTCTGAAAATATCCCACCGACATTTTAGCAAAGAAATACCTAAAGTGAAAACTAATACATAGGCTATACATATAATATCCCATAACCGAAACAACCAATTACTCTCCGTAGAAAATATAAATCGATGCCAAAATATGAGTTTAAAATAAAAATCACTGTATATAAGCATACACTCCTTCTCTGAATTCCTATTTCCACCTGCATCTAAATGAACGATACCACTATTGTATGATGTCAACTGTTTTTTTCCACATAAATACATTTTATAGAACATAACTTGGTCTTCCCCCAATGGATAGGTTAATCTGTCCATCCACAGTTCTTCTTCAAAATGAATGTCAAGAAACACCGATTTCTTACAAAGGAAGCATGCGCCTGCATTAGTTTGTGATCTATAAATAGACTTTACAGGATTTGCATTATAGGAAAAACCTGCGGTACGCATTACCTTATAGCCCCACTTTGTGTCGCCACGACGTGCCCGCATTCTTCCAGAAATAGTCATTAACAATTCGCTTGCAAAAGAACGCTCTGCATTAGCAAATACATCAGGAGAAATAACATCCGCATCCCACTCCTGCAACTGTGTATAAAGTATCTCCACAGCCTGAGGTGGCAAATAAACATCATCATCCAAAAAAAGTATCCACTCCGTATCCACCTCATCATAGCATAAGGCACGCTGTGCCACCATTCCTTTCTTAACAAAGACATACCGTTCCGTGCCAATAGTCTCCTTTGGTAAGGGGTATCCTTCTGCGATATAAACGACAATAGCCTTTGGGGAAACAATTTGTTTCTTAAGCGAATCAAGCAATCGCTGGTATTTTTCGCCCGCTGTACCCAAAGTACGAATGACTACAGTATATTCAAAGTCTGCCATGTCTCAATTTTCTTAAAATCAACATAAATCCAGATACCCATTCCAAATGATGTGTCAAGCACCACATATTCACTTTTAACTTCTTGTTAATGAATATGCAATCAAATATAAAATGCTTTTTTTCAGGAATCATTTCCTTAAATTCACGCCAAGTTTGACGTTTCAGTACCAACTCCTGTGTTGCTTTTAACATACGACAACACATCGTTTGTTTATAATTCTCATAAACTCCCTGTTTCTTGAAAAAACTGATAGTATCTTGATACACCCATTGTTCATCATATTCTGTCTTTTTATTAAGATTATGCATCACACTGCCATCCAGTTGCCTATAATGATAAAACGGCAAATTAATATGCGCAATCTTCTTTGCATAATAGCAGAGACGGACCATTAAATGAAAATCTTCACAGTACGTTATTCCTTGTGGACTACGTAACTGATACCTTTCATACAAAGAACGTTTGGCAATGCTTCCCCACATACAAGTCCAAGCGGAATTGATATAGCGGTTTAACGATGCAATTTTGTCATCATCCCAATCAGGAAGACTATATTTTTCAGAATGGTCAGGAAATGCAAATACAAAATTTCCAAATACAACTTCTGCACTCGTTGTTTCTGCCTCCTGAAGTAGCATTTCTAACATATCCGGTTCTATCCAATCGTCCCCATCAACATACATAATCCATTCACCTTTGGCATGACTCAATCCATAATTACGTGCAGAACTTACTCCACCGTTTTCCTTATGAAATACACGTACACGAATGTCTTGCTTTGCATATTCGTCACATATGTGACCTGACGTATCCTTACTGCCATCATTAACAAGCAGCAACTCGAAATCGGTAAAAGTTTGGCTAAAGATACTATCAAGACAATAACGAAGAAACTTTTCTATATTATAAACAGATACAATTATTGAGACTTTTACCATAATCTATATAATTAACCCAACTTTTACACAAAAATTTCTTCAAAAAATGAGACGTTGAGTGTATTTGTAAATGAAAAACTTTATTATCCTTATCTAAGTGAAGTAAAAATACCATATAATATATGTGAAAACTTCATATACCAATACAATACGTAAGGCATACGCAATTTTGATGTCCACAACAAACCATATATGTATTTTTGATTTTTCTTTTTCAAAGCTTCTATAACATACGGTTCATTTACAAACGAACAAAAACGGCTTAAGGTTTCTTTATCATGTTTATACCTTAATACTGCATTTTCCAAAAGACCAAAAACAATAGAGCAATCGCTTTTTACTAATGTTACATTCAAATGTTTATTCAATTTATCGTACACATCCCTTGTTACATCATATAAATAAAAAGTTCTATCCACATCTTTAGATAAATGTTCTGCGTATTTTCTCCCAAAATCATCAGGTTCGTCATAAACATAGCAAACTTTGTCTATAATACTAATACTACCTACATAAAGTAAATAAGTAGCTATAAAAATAGCATCCTCACATACTTTTAATTTCAAATCAAAAAATATGTTATTCAATGCAATGATTTTTCTCTTATAGAGTTTAGCCCAAGGAGCTGCCAAGAAAGGACTTTGATAATTTTTTATGATAAAATCACGAAATTCTTCTCTTTCTTGTACGCCATTACATGAAGGGAGAATTGGCATAGTTTTTTTCTTTTCTAATACATATCCGGATACGATTAAATCTGCCTCTTGCCCTGAAATTAAAATCTCCAACGAGTTTAAGGGTAGCCAATCATCACTGTCCACAAACATTATCCACTCGCCGCTGGCATATTCCAGCCCTAAATTTCGCGCAGAACTTACTCCCCCATTTTCCTTATGAAAGACTCGCACACGAGTATCCTTTTCTGCATATTCGTCACAAATAAGCTCTGAGCCATCCTTACTTCCATCATCAATAATCAGCAACTCAAAATCAGTGAAAGTCTGATCAAGAATACTATCAATACAACGATGAAGAAACTTTCCTGTATTATAAACTGGAACGATAATAGAAACCACACTCATATATTACTTTTTAATAAAAAAATAGTATGTCTGAATATATCATATAGAAAAAGCTGTCGCCATTTAAGCATGTAAACATACAATTTAAATCTCAATGTATCAGGATATATGTTGTGGACGTAACAATCAACATCCAGCATTTTCAATGTTTCCTTTCTATTCTTATATGGAACCTTTTGAGCATATAAAGCATTTAACACACGATTTATATAAGAAGCCTTCAACCAGTTCAACTCCAACACTGCTTTTTCAGACAAGTTTCTCTCTTTCATCATCCGATTAACGACTTCTATTATTTTCTGCATACCAAGGATCTCACTCTCTACAGAATTTATTCTTTTTGTTAAAGAATCCTGTAACTGGCATTGGTAACAATAATCTGTATAACAAGTTACATTAATGACATCAGTAAATAACATATATGCATATAAAAAGATTGCATCTTCACCAAGATGTACATTCTCTTCAAATTTTAAATTATGCTTTTGAATCAGCTCCTTTTTATACAGTTTACTCCATGGAGATGTATGCCAGCTCATATCATTCTTCTCGAATAGCAAAGAAAAGTTGTCTGCCGTTACAACCAATGCAGGATAACTCTCTTTTTCACTATCGCCATTTGCGCAAAATCTTGTCGCATAAGCTATTACAAAATCTGTATTGCTACTCTCTATTATCAAATGTTCTAAATAAAGAGACTCTATCCAATCATCTGCATCCACAAAAGAAATCCATTCCCCACAGACATTATCAAGTCCCCAATTGCGTGCTGAACTTACACCACCATTCTCTTTATGGAAGACACGCACGCGGTTGTCTTTTACGGCATATTCATCACAAATTGTACCCGATTTATCTTTACTGCCATCATCTATTAACAGTAGTTCAAAATCTGTAAACGTTTGGGCAAGTATCGAATCAATACAGCGATGAAGATATTTCTCCGCATTGTAAACGGGAACTATTACAGACACTTTAGGAATAGTATTCATTGCTTTAACGCATTTTGTAACCAATCAAGAGACTGCTGTCTCAAATCAGCAAGTTTTGTATCTACCGTTGAATAATCTATCGCCGTCTTTAATGAATGCCAACGTGTTACAAAGTCTACATGGGAAGAAATCAATCTTTCCATAAGCCCTAACTCATTGAGCAAACTAACGAATCTATCCAATCCGCGTTTGGTATCGGCATAAACAATAAACTGCCGATTAAAAAGAATGGAAAACACCATTCCATGAAAAGATGAACACACAACGTAATGTGCATACTTGAATAATGAACAAAATTCAACCGGTGACGCAGGCTTATATATTTGCTGCCCCGGGACTCGTTCATAATAAGTTGTCAATTCAATAAATTCTAATTTTTTTTCTATAGCAATGGCTCGTGTATTTTGCCGAAGCATAGAATTATCCGATAAACTAAAATAAAGTAAATATGGCTTTTCAATCAGTGATCTCTCAGAACTGATGGCATCAAAAACAACTCTTCCAGCCAAAATGGTGGGGTCAACAACTGTTGCCGATAAAAGATTCGAGTCTAACGCTGAAATATATTCTGCCAAATTTTTCTCTCTGACACTAATCGCAGACAACCCTCTTAAATAAGTCACCAATTCAGCCTCATGCCCTTTCAGATTTTCTATATTGCCAACTGATGCCGCATAAGAAATCACCTTGATATTTTGAATATTAGGCAATACTCCGAAAAAAGCCTCGTCAAGCCGTTGGCCTGTTATGTTAGGATTCCATATTTGGTCACTTCCACATATAACTACATCATACTTATCAGCAACATCTGACATGGCTGTCTGATCTAATGACAGATAATCTGCTGCAAAAGTTTTAAACTTCAGATTGCGTATAATCTTGCGAATTCCACCTTTGATAAAATGATACCACAGAATCCAACCGGATATACGCACCAAACTTCTAAGACCGGGTCTATTAAAAAAAGGTTGATAGACGGTTGTCTGATAATTCGGTCGATAGTCTATGACATGTGCATCATGCCCCAATCGGCATAAAACCTCTTTCAAAGCGTATACCTGCAAAATAGCACCATAATTCACGGCGCAATGAAATGTGAGAATGCCGATTTTCATCTTTTCAAAATCAATCTAACAGCCGTACGGCACTTTCTTTTTAAGACCTTCCATTTATAACGCCATCCCATATCACCGTATTTACGGGCAACATACAGAAAACCACGTTTTTTGTAATCCTCTTCAAACGCCTGCCGCAAAGGATGTATCTCACTGGGATGTTGCAAATTGGGTTGCAAGCAAGTCTCCTTGTCTGATACCCGAAGATTCATTTGTGACTTTACCTTGTCAAAAAGTTTGCGTCCTTTCTCCGTATTGACCAACACCAACGAACATCCCTTAGCATCGGCATTAAAATCTGCGTCCACTTTCTGCCATCCCCAAAAATCAGCAATGGTAATGTCTGACGGTCGTTGAAAATTGGTAAAATGACATTCGCCACATGAATGACGAAACATGATATGCTGATAGAATGTATAGGTATAGGTATAGGTATAGGTTTTGCCATCTTGAAAGGTGAATGACTCCTTATGCGCAGTCCAACCCAACTGCGATTTATCGCGGAAGTTGACTGCCAACACTTTGCTACCCTGCTTTTTCTCAATGTAAGCGAGGTAATCCCGCCACATATAGGGGCTTGGCACACCATGACATACAATATCAACAACGTATAACAAGTCAACAAGCACACGTTTCAGTTTCAAGAAGGATTGCAAGCCGGAAGTCTGGCAAGGAGTACCTGTGAACAAAACAACCTTCCCGTTTCGCAAATCTTCAGCAACCTCACGGAACACATACCCCATATCGCTCTGCACATATTTGCTGCCTCGGAATTCATCCCGTTGTGCATGTGTAGTAGCCCGTTTGTGAACTACACGGAAATGCTCGACATAGCCTGCTCCATAAACAACTCCTCCACAATTGAGCACCCAATCAGAAAGAGCAGCAAACATGGCGCCACTACGACTTTTTTCAATCTCCTTTATATCCTTGTGCCGAGCTGCATAGACATCGGGAGAAGGCAGATTACAACTTGTGTCATAACCGGCATGGAATGCACAGACCTTCTCGCATAGCCCACACTCCACACATTTATCCACATCCACTTTAGGATAGAGGAATCCAAGGGCATCAGGACACATCGTAATGGCTCCCTTGCCACAAATACTGGCACAGGCAGAGCATCCACAACACTGTGAAGGATTTTTAATTTCTATCATTGTAAAATCTTCAGAGGTTTTACCAGCTTTGCAAAAACTTTCTCTTTTATAAATTGCCGCTCACGGATATTGCAACCTACATAGAATGCCGAAAGAGAAGCTACCAATACACACAACAAACTATTCAGGATGAAGAACCCGAAAGAGTAATCATGGAACATTGATACCATAGAAACTGGAATTACGGAAATAATAGTCACGGAAAATACATTAATAAATACCCGCCTGACATATCTCTGTATCGAAAGTCCTATCATTCCACGCAACATAAACAAACGCGTAGCAAGACATACCAATGACAAAGCAATCGCAACCAGCATCACCGATTCCGGCATGGCATCCATACGCAAAATGACATACGAAATGGGGAGATTCAACAATTGCAAGCCACCCACAACTATTTGGTAATTGCGGATATTGCCTGTGGCAAGCATCACTGTCACCAAAGGGTTGGATAGCGTCTCACACAAGGAAAAGATAATAACCAACTGCACAAACAGCACAACGTGTTCCGGAACTTGTCCCAACCAAAAATGTACGATAGAGGATGTATTGAACAAGACCGGTAAAGCAAGAATAAACATCATATAAAACGAGAAACGTGCAGCCCGATGAATAAGCATCATGTTATATTCCATTTCTCCGGCAGCGTATGACTTTGTTATTTGAGGATTCAATGCGGTCATAAAGTTTACCGAAAACCCACAAATGGCATTATTCACCGAAGAGGCTATACCGCGAGCCGCATTAACCGTAGGGCCAAAAAATAGATTGAGAATCACATTCCCTCCTTGGTCACGAAGTACTGCGGAAGAGGCTCCGATGAAGTTCCATCCGGCAAAACCAAACATTAGCTTAAGCAAAGACTTTTCAAAATGCAATTTGAAACGGCATTCTTCAAAATGATGACGACAGAAATTCCAATAAATAAACTGAAAAGTAAGCCCTGACAACAACGTCATCACCGCAAAGCTGATAAGCTTATCAAAATCAGTTGGTAAATAAACCAACGAGCAGACAATGAACAATCGCACAAGCACCTCACCTATACCGATATAGGCAAAAATATCCATCCGTTCATGCGATACAATGGATGCATTATAAGGCATACTTATCAAACTGACAGCAAAAGACAGTGTAGAAAAGTGCAATAAGCAATTGGCTGCAAACAATCGAACTGACGGAATGACCATCCTGTGATTCAAGAACCACACACCAATTGTCTCCAAAAGCAACACAATGATAAATGCTAAGATAAACTGCACAACAAGCGATGTGGAAAAGACCATAGAAAGACGTTGCTTATCTCCTTTGCCCAATTCAAATGTCAAGAATCGGCTTATCGCAGCAGAAATAGAGCCTGTCAGCAAGCTAAACATCGCCACAAATCCCCCCACCACATTATAAATGCCGTAATCCTCCACACCCAAAGCATTCAGCACCACCCGTGACGTATAGAGCGACACCAACATACTGAACAGCATACGCACATAGAGCATCAGCGTGTTCTTGGCAATGCGTTTCGTGTTTTCGGATTGTGTAGGCATATCATCAAATGCAAAGCCACTGTCATCAATAGAATAGCCACCAAAAGCACTGACCTAAAAATGATATAAACGATAATATGCCCCGCATAATATACGACAGGCATAAGCCAATGCCAATGTATATGGAATTTATCTAAATGTCCAGTTCGGATCAAAATTACGTGAAAGATGAAGTGTAACAACTTCACCATCGTTCTCTTCTTGAAATTTTACAGAAGGCCGTACTGAGAGTTTGTGACCTACAGGATCATTTTTGATGCAGACTTTCTGAAATGTTACATTTCTGACATTAAAGCCTTCACAACCATTGTCATGCCCGATTCTTTCTGCTGTATCAACGACATAACGCATAAACAGTTCCGAAGCCTTGAGTTGCTGTACAATTTCAGGATCTTTCTTTGAACGTTTTAATTCAAGAAGTAAGATGTGAAGTTCATGTTCATCGTGAGCAAGCATGACATAATCACAGAATTTCTTCAGAAACCGAGGTCCACATTCGGGAATACGTGAATCTTTGAAAAAGGGTAGAAAATCCTCATCATCAAGCGAAAAGCGAAACACGGCCACTTCCTTGACAGGTTTGATCTTATGCGATTTTACAACATGTGGCTTTTGTCCGTTAGCCTCTTTCTTCTCAACAAGGAGGAAGCTCCCGTCTGGTTCAGGATTCACGCGAAATCTTTCGCGGAACAAGTCACAGATAAGGTTAAACTCTATCATTGTCTCTGAAGATAATAATCGAGGGTATCGGAGAGAACTATCGTCATCTCGTTCTGCTGGTTTATAGTCTCGTCAATGGCCTCTACCTGAAAGCCATATTTGTCTATCTCCATGACGCAGCCAGATGAATGGCCATCAACATCAAGCGTGAAGGTTATGGGCTGAAGCATATCGGGCGAAAGCAGCAAATCTTCGCTGATGCCACATTGTGCCGCAGTCTCAGTATCTCCACTCTCCTTAAGCGAGTTAGCCATAACAAGACTGTTGATTTCGCGAAGTATGTAATCGCTGTGAGTACTTATCACCAAACGGATTCCCGCGTTGACCATACGGGCGAAGATTCTCGCCAATAATCGCTGTAACTCAGGATGGAGATTCATTTCTGGCTCGTCCATGATCAAGCACTGGCCCTCAGAAGCCAAATGTCGTAAATAGACATCAAGCGAAGAGAGCGTCTTCACCATCGAAGAAGCCATCTGGATGCGCAGGCGAATTTCTTCCTGACCGAACGGTTCGAAAAGAACCTCACCGTGTTCTCCTACCCGGACAGTTCCCTTAAGAATATCCGTTTCAAGGCTTTCCGCTATGCTTACAAAATCGCTGTCTCGTTTCGTGATATTCTCCAAATCTGCAGAAGTCCTCAAACTATCGGTCACAGCTTCAGGATAACGATTCACACGGCGCACCACACTTTCATCGCCCTCCTGCACTTCTTCTACAAAGTCTATACGATTAAGAGCCAGTTCTGACTTGAACGTATAAATTGAGTTTCGTTCCACGGTCAGCATTCGCGCCATCCATTCGGTCTTCAAAAAACTATCGCGGATAAGTTTTCCGATGAGTGTGGGGATGATAACATCTGCCTTAGCAGAACCTTTAAGATAATCGATGTCCTCAAGTGGTGTGAGAATAATGGCAGATTGTCCGGTATGTTTTTGCCACTTTATCAAAAGATGACTGCCCAAGGCTATCTTACCGGCCCCCTTATAGTCAATAAACTCTGACAACGGATCCTCGCCTAAATCAATAGAGATAGAGAATTCTGCGAAATGGCGTTCTGCCTCACTGCGAGAAATACCAAAAATCTTTGGGAGTGCACGTTTTACATCTTCCTCAACAAAATTCTTCCATTCTATTATATCATCTATTGTGATTTCACACGAAGTCTCTTTTGTTATGTCCTTTATCTTATTGAAACGCTGCATAGGCGCACCCGAAAGGTTATGCAACAAATGGTAAACCACATAAGCTGCATACGTCTTACCGGTGCTATTCAAGCCGCAAAGTATTGTGAAGTGCTTTGACAAGTCTATTGAAACCTCCTTTATTGGGCCAAGGTTGTGTATTGTAATTTTCATTTCCAGTGAGCGTTATTTATATTGAATATAACCCATGCAAATCACGGCTCTTTCATTTAAAAGCGAAAAATCGTATTTATTGTTTTTTACCGTGACAAAAATACTCTTTTTATTTTATTCCACCAAAAATCTCTTATCTTCGCCAAACCTGTGATATTTCATCCACAGACAATCCTGTCAATTCGGATATTGTACTAATTCCATTCCTTCGGCAAGCATAGTCCGGGCTATTTTAGCACGTCCCTTTTCAAATCCTTTAGTTTGATGCAAAAATACGATATTTATCCAAATATCCGTCTCCAGAAAGATGTTTTTTCCTTCTTCTCCCCGCGTACTTCCTGCAAATACCGTTCATAACTCCATTTGTTATGAACCATCTCGTAAATCACGCCCCAATCGGGCAGACCGCCTACATTACGGTCATCGATATACAGGTCGGCATTCACCTTGCGGTTTCGTATGAGAGAATTATCCGTGTCCCCGTATGGGACATTGCTGTTCACCGCATAAAAATCCAGTCCGCGGTTACGGCAAAAATTCACGGCCTCATCCAGCAGTTTTCCTTCGCGCACGCTCCATAAAATCAGGAGATGCCTTTCCGTCTGCAATTTCTTCAAAGTCAGTATGGCAAACGGAATCTCCTTGCCAATCTGCGGATATTTGTGCTCTACTATCGTTCCGTCAAAGTCTACAGCTATAATCATATTGAGAAACTTACAATTCTATCGGCAGAAACGGATAACGAATGGCCAGCGATTCACGTCCGGTTTCTACAATTTCTTTCAAATCCACGGAAACATCCACACTATCCGATACGGACACCAAAATTCGGTCCGCTTCCCGGCATACTGCCACCATATCTTTCGGTTCTCCGATTGGCACATCGCCATATGTCGTCCGAAAACGACTTCCTATTTCCTCTAATATGAATAAGGCTATTTCTACCGCTTCGTCAAATTCCTTATTCTCCACATCGACCTTCATTCTTACAGTCCACGGTGTCAGACTTCCAGCCATGGCCATAACATCCAATTGGTTTTGAGGAGTGAAAAAGCATCGGTCTATCTCCCGTTGAAGCGGTGTGAATGCGGCGTCTGATGATGTCTTGCAGATTTTCTTCAACTGTTCGCGCCGCAAACGGACATATTCGTCCAGATTCTCAAAGTTCTCTTTATAGATACCGCCTATTGCCACGGTCATTCCTCCAAGAGAAGTTACGATGCACTTGTCGCGGGAAATCCGGATGCGGTATCCTTCGAGACCGGAAAGTGCACCCGAAGTAATACGAACCAAGGGATTGCCTACAGAATAATAATCAAAAGTATGCGGCATGAAACGGATGCGGGTAGGATTGACTTCGGACACATGCATGAAAGGTTGCATCACACTGTCCGGTATGGCAGCTATCTCTCCGCTACTGCAATCTTTTACCAAATACAGGCTGAAAAAAGTCTCTTTCAGGAACGCCTGAATCTCATTACCGTCTCCCTGTACAAAGATGAGTCCGGATATGGTCGGCCGTTCTTCTTTCCTGACACGTTTCTTTTCACGTTTATAGGCGATACTTTTGTGAACAAATACAGGATAATGCTTTCGTTCCAATATCCGGCTTACCAGCTCCACCTTGTTATGATGGATGAAAAGATAGCACCAAGATGTTGTCTTTATGTTTTCAGAGTATACTTTCACCTCCGAAACAGGAAATATTTCTGCTTCGTCCTCTGTTCTGCCCCTGGCATTAGTTTGAGCTTCTGTACTATACAGTGGCATCGTCACTCAAACTAATTTATGTTTTTGATTCGTACTGCTACTTAGCAGCTGTCGTTTAATCAATATGGATTTACAAACAAAACCAAACATATCGTCCATAATTTTCTCTATTTAAGCGTATTAAACAATCTGTTCATACTCTTTAAAATCATCCGACATTACGTCTGACCGCTCTTTCTCTTTGTAAGAGAAAGAGCGGAATACATTTCCCATTGAAAATGAATATCTTAATTTTGTAATATTGTTTTATATGTATAACAATTTCTTTGTTTTTGTTCGTCAGGACAGGCGCATTCAGGATATTTTTCACACATAATATTAGGTTATTTAAAGTATTCTGTTTACTTTTGCACAATAAATACTTCTCTTACAAAGAGATAGTATTTCTCTTACAAAGAGAGGTATTATTTTGCCCAACTTTAAAGCATATATTCCTACTTCTTTTCACCTAAAAATAGATTCAAAAGAGGCTCAAGCCGAAACAAGCGATTCTCAGCGATTTCAGAACACAAAGTGTCAGAAGTGACAAAATGACAAAATGGAACGGATATAAACGACAAAAGCCCCAATCATTTCCGACCGGAGCTTTTCCTCATGCTTGGAGGTACCTGGCAGATTCGAACTGCCGTACACGGTTTTGCAGACCGCTGACTAAGCCACTCATCCAAGGTACCAATCTTTCTCGTTTGCGGTTGCAAAGGTAGTACATTTTTTGTAATTACCAACTATCCGCAACATTTTTTCTTCATTTCTTTTCTTACGCCATTACATTCAGCACGTTTTTTCTCGTACAACCGCCTTAATTCACAGCCGTTTGCACAATTCTCACAAGGATTACGTTTTTCTCTCATTCTGCGAAAAAAAACAGAAACACCCTGCACGATGCGTACTATGCACAGCAATAAAATAAGAGCTACCGCCCAATTCTGCCAATCGTTCATCCGAACATCCCCCCTACCTGATAAACAATAAAGGATACTATCCATGCAAGCACAGTCGTATACACTGCCGTAAATAAAACCCACTTCCAACTGCCGGATTCCCCTTTAATGGCCGCCAACGTAGCAATGCACGGAAAATATATCAGTACAAATACCATATATCCAAAAGCTACCAACGGGGTAATCGGGATACGTTTACCCAAGCTCACCGCATCGGCATCGGTATCGTCCGCATACAACACTCCAAGCGTACTCACCACCAATTCCTTGGCTCCCACCCCAGAAAGGATACCGATACCCAGTTTCCAATCAAACCCCAACGGCTCTATCACAGGCTCCATAGCCTTACCTATCTTGCCTATATATGAGTTCTCCTGTTGCTCGGCCACGGATTGGTATGCATCGTGGTTCGGGTAATACCCCAAAGCCCATATCACAATGGAAGCCACCATAATGATGCCGCCCATCTTACGCAGATACTGTGCACCCTTCTCCCACGTATGGCGGAAGATGGACTTCGATGTCGGTATACGGTACGGAGGAAGTTCCATCACAAACGGAGTATCGTCTCCCTTCACCAGGAAACGACAGAAGAGCCGCGCCATAACCACTGCCAGCAGAATGCCGATGGCATAGATTGCCAGCAATATCAAACTGGCATTGCCCGGAAAGAACGCCCCCGTCAACAGCAAATATATAGGCAGACGCGCACTGCACGACATCAGCGGATTGATAAGCATGGTCACCAGCCGGCTCTTACGGTTCTCAATCGTCCGTGAAGCCATAATGGCCGGAACATTGCAACCGAATCCCATAATCAAAGGAATAAAGGATTTGCCGTGCAACCCCATCTTATGCATAATCTTATCCATGATGAAGGCCGCACGTGCCATATATCCGGAATCTTCCATCAATGATATGAAGAAATACAGTATCAATATGTTGGGCAAAAAGACAATCACCCCGCCTACACCGCCAATGATGCCGTCTATCAGCATATCTTTCAACGGCCCCTCGGACATATTGCCACGCACCCAATCGCCCAGTGCCCCTACCAGCCATTCAATGCCCTGCATCGGATAATCCCCCAGGATAAACGTCCCTTCGAACATCAGATAAAGGAACAGGAAGAAGATGGGATATCCCCATACACGGTGCGTCACGATGGAATCTATCACACGCGTCGTACGCGCCGTATCCTCATGATTGTCCACATAGGTTTCGCGAAGCGCACCGGAAACAAAGCCGTATTTGGCATCCGTTATGGCTTGCTCGCTGTCCTCGTTTATCGCATTACGAAGGCGTTGCGCCTCACGGTCACGGACTTCGATGATGTCCTTACCGTTGGGGAACTCCAGCACCGTCTTCTCCAAATCCTCATCATTCTCCAGAAGTTTGATGGCAAGGAAACGGGTGGAGTATTTATACCGTATGTTCTCGTTGACACTGATGACGCGCTTCACCTCTTCGATGCTCCGCTCCAGTTCCGGTCCGTGATTGATGTGGATGTGGCGGTAGAAACCCGACGGATGTTCCCTCTCTTCCTTGTGAGTGCCGAAGTCGTGGTCGGGAACATACTCCTTGTGCCAGTTCCGCAGGTCGTTCAAGATTTCGCCCCGCACCTTGCCTTTCTTGTCCAGGAAGTCCCCTCCCTCGTAAATGCCGATAATGATGTGGAAAAGTTGCTCGACACCTTTGCCGGTACGGCTGATGGTGGGCAGCATCGGCACACCGAACAGCTGACTGAGCTTTACGTAATCCAACGTATTCCCGCTCGCCTCCAGTTCGTCGTACATATTGAGCGCAATGACCATACGTACGTTCATGTCAATCAGCTGTGTGGTGAGGTACAGGTTACGTTCCAGATTGGAAGCGTCCACCACGTTGATGATAATATCCGGAGTCTCGTTGATGATGTGATGGCGGACATAAATTTCCTCGGGAGAATAAGCGGAAAGCGAATAGGTTCCCGGCAAATCCACGATACGGAAATGATACCCTTGGAAGTCGAAATAACCCTCTTTGGCATCCACAGTGACGCCACTATAATTTCCCACGTGCTCATGCGAACCTGAAGCGATATTGAAAAGGGAGGTCTTGCCGCAATTAGGGTTACCGACCAAAGCTACATTTATAGTACGGCGTTTCCCCAAAGCAATGCGTTTCAGCTCCTCCTCGTCCAGACGCACCTCCTCGCTCAATCCTTCGTGATAATCAAGTTGCACGGTCTCCCGACACATCTCCTTCTCGCCGACCACTTCAATCATTTCGGCCTCCTGACGCCGCAAAGAAATTTCATACCCCATTACCTTATATTTAATGGGGTCTTTCAGAGGAGCATTCAGCAACACCTCCACGCTCTTCCCTTTGATAAAGCCCATTTCAACAATTCGCTTACGGAAACCGCCGTGCCCCAGCACCTTAACGATTACCCCTTTTTCACCGGTTCTTAATTCGGACAAACGCATAGTCTTTCTGCTTTTCTTTCTTTTTCCGCGCAAAGATAAAGGATAAGTCCGTACAGCACAAACAATTTAGAATGTTTTTAAATAAGGAAGAAACGTTTCCATCATGGAAAAGAAGAAAATTCAAGAAGAAACGCGTATATTTGCCGCTATGGAAAAGGAAAAAGTAACGCAATACATCAACCGGGAACAGCTTTTCATGCCGACGGACAAAGTACTCGTCGCCCTGAGTGGCGGTGCGGACTCTGTCGCATTATTGTGTTTGCTGCAAGCGTCAGGCTACGACTGCGAAGCCGCACACTGCAATTTTCATCTCCGAGGTGCGGAATCCGACCGTGACGAAGCATTCGTCCGCCGCCTATGCGCCAAACGGCACGTGCCGCTGCACATCGTCCACTTCGACACCCTGCGTACCGCCGAAGAAAGGCACATCTCCATCGAGATGGCGGCGCGCAAACTACGTTATGAATGGTTTGAGCAACTCAGAAGAGAGACCGGTGCCTCCGTCACCGCCGTGGCCCACCACCAGGACGACAGTGTGGAAACCCTGCTGCTGAACCTCATACGAGGCACCGGCATCAACGGCTTGCGGGGAATACGCCCCAAGAACGGACACATCGTGCGCCCCCTGCTCTGCCTGAGCCGCAAAGAGATTACCGGCTACCTGGACCGCATCGGACAAGACTACGTAACGGACAGCACCAACCTGCAAGACGAATATACCCGCAACAAGATACGCCTGAACCTGCTGCCCCTGATGCAGGAAATCAACCCTTCCGTCAAAGAGAGCATCCTCAGCACCGCCGAACACCTGGACGAGGCATCCGCGCTGTACCGGAAAGGCATAGATGAAGGCATCAAACGGGTGCGAACAGCAGAGGGCATACTTATCGGACCGCTGATGCTGGAGCCTGCCCCCGAAACACTATTGTTTGAAATCTTATATCCGCTCGGCTTCAACGCCGCCCAAGTGAGGGACATCTACCGGACTTTGGACGGACAACCGGGAAAGAGCGTCTCTTCGGAACATTGGCGTGTCGTGAAAGACCGTAAGCTCCTGCTGATTGAGCCACGCCACCAGATGGTGCAGCCCGCACTGGCCATGGAAGAACAGACTTTCACTCCGGACTTCGCGATTCCCCGCGACAAAACCACCGCTTGTTTCGATGCGGACAAGCTTCCACATCCCCTCTCCCTGCGGCCTTGGCGGCATGGAGACTCGTTCATCCCGTTCGGCATGAAAGGCAAGAAAAAAGTAAGCGACTACATGACCGACCGCAAATTCTCGCTACCGCGTAAAGAACGGCAATGGGTGCTGTGTTGCGGCGAAGACATCATCTGGCTGGTAGGCGAAAGGACGGACAACCGTTTCCGCATCGATGCCGCAACGAAACGCGTGCTCATAGTCCGCCTGCTTCCCCTTAAGGAAAAGACGGAAACATCTCCGGACTAAAAGTGCCCCACCCCGTACGGAAAGAGCCCTTCTCTTTATCTTAAACTTTATCTCGCGGTTGGAGATACATATCCCAAGTGCGGAGATATGTATCTCCAACCGCGAGATATGTATCTCAGCACGCGAGATAAAGTTTTTCCCCTACGCAAACCGTTTTTTCTGCCAAGGAAAACAACTTTTCCCCCGGCATCTCCCCGTTTCATCCCTAAAGGCGGACAAAGCATATATATGAAGAGAACGAACACGCTACAAGATGATGCGGTTCTCCTTCTGCCGCTTGAAGCAATCGGCAAGCAAGGCGGCATAGGGCGTATCGAAAGTACGCGCCTTCTGCGGGCACTCCTTCACGCAGGCACAGCAACGGATGCACTTTCCCATATCGGTTTTGCATTCATCGCCTGTCCCGATAGCCCCCGCCGGGCAATGCGCGACACAATATCCGCAATGGTTGCAAAGCGCCGCATCGACCGCAGGAATACGGGGCATGGGCAGACCACTTTTGCGCAACTTCACCACCTTCCGCAAGAAACGGAACAACGGGAAAAACGCCTGTCGGGGACGCTGAATCCGGTTGACGTCAACGGCATACAGCTTGTCCATGCCGGATGCAGCCTCTATTTTAGCTCGTATCTTGGCACCGAAAACCTCCGCAAATTGCAAATCATCCGCGTCCGGCCGCCCCACAGCTATGGGATGCTGCTCCGTACTGTACGAATGTTCGCCAACAAACGTAGCGCCGGCAATCACCTTAAAACCTCTTTCCGACGCAAACACATCCAACTCCGCCAGCGCCTTCTCGTAGGCGCGGTTGCCATAAACCACAACCAGTACCGCCGGAGCGCCGGAAGCCCGAATACCCTCCAGCCTTTTCATCGCCAAAGGTGCCACCTTCCCGCCATATACGGGAACGGCAATCACAGCCAAAACGTCCTTTGGTATTTCCAAGGCACCGGCAGGAGATAAAGTCAGGTCCGTCTCTGTGACTTCGGAAATGCCCGTACCGCGAACAATCGCCCCGCCCACTTGTTTAGAAGTATGTGTAGGCGAAAAAGTAATCAAATGAACTGCACATATATTCATAAATCTTTTTTTTGATAATAATAAGGCAAAGATAAAGTTTTAAGATTAAAAAAAGGACGATTTATTTATGAAACCAAAAATAATTATTACCTTTGCACCGTTGAAACACTCTGTAACTCCTTACTGAGGTGAGGATGATTGGTCAGATTTCCGGTTCAATGACAAATATCCCTATTAAATCAGAATTTACAAGTATAGACTTACCAATATAAGTAAAAACCATTCACACATATACTATATGTATAATATCATTCAATTAAACGACAAAAGCTTGTCGGAATTGCAGACTATTGCCCAAGAACTGGGCATCAAGAAGACAGATTCCCTTAAAAAGGAAGAACTCGTTTATAAAATACTTGACGAACAAGCCATTGCAGGCGCCACCAAGAAAGTGGCTGCCGACAAATTAAAAGAAGAACGTAAAGGAGAAAAACAGAAACGCTCCCGTGTAACGGTCAAGAAAGAGACAGCAAGCAAAGTGTTCACAGCCAACAAGAACGGTGACCTCACCAAAGAAAAATCGGAAGAGACACCCGCCGCAAAAGATCCCGAACAAGCAGCAGAGGCCGCCAAAGAGCAAGCCGCAGCAGCCGCTCCCGTCGCAGAGGTGGCAACGCCCAAACGCAGACCGGGCCGGCCTCGCAAAGTAAAACAGGAAGCAACTCCCGCAACGGAAGCTCCCAAAGCCGCCCAAGCGGAAACTGCAACGGCAGAAACCGCAGAGCCGCAAAAGGCAGAAACGAAGAAGATTGCCGTAGCTCCCCAACCCATACCGGACGAAAGTCCCATCTTATCTGAAGCAGAAGACGACTTTATCCCCATCGAAGACTTGCCTACCGAGAAAACGGAATTGCCAACGGAACTCATCGGCAAATTCGAGGCCACCAAGGCGGAAACTCCCGTTCCTGCCGCAGAACAACCGCAACAGCAACGCCGTCCGCGTCTGCGCGACAACAACGCCCAATACAACAACCGCAATAACAATAACAACCAACGCCCTGCACAGCAACAGCGTCCCGCACAACAGCAGAACAACAACGAAAATTACATCGCTCCCGAACGTAAACCGGCCGTAGAACGCGAAAAGGTATACGAATTCGACGACATACTGAACGGAACCGGCGTACTGGAAATCATGCAGGACGGCTATGGCTTCCTCCGCTCGTCCGACTACAACTACCTCTCTTCGCCCGACGACATCTACGTGTCGCAATCGCAAATCAAACTGTTCGGACTGAAGACCGGTGATGTGGTGGAAGGCGTCATCCGTCCGCCCAAGGAAGGCGAGAAATACTTCCCGCTGGTGAAGGTGTCCAAGATAAACGGACGCGACCCGGCTTTCGTGCGCGACCGCGTACCGTTCGAACACCTCACCCCGCTCTTCCCGGACGAAAAGTTCAAACTGTGCAAAGGTGGTTATTCCGACTCCCTGTCTGCCCGCGTAGTCGACCTCTTCGCCCCTATCGGCAAAGGCCAACGTGCCCTGATTGTGGCACAGCCCAAGACCGGTAAGACCCTCTTGATGAAGGATATCGCCAACGCTATCGCAGCCAACCATCCGGAAGTCTACATGATTATGCTGCTCATCGACGAACGTCCGGAAGAAGTGACCGACATGGCGCGTACCGTCAATGCCGAAGTCATCGCCTCCACGTTCGACGAACCGGCCGAGCGCCACGTCAAGATAGCAGGCATCGTGCTGGAAAAGGCCAAGAGAATGGTGGAATGCGGACACGACGTGGTTATATTCCTCGACTCCATCACCCGCCTGGCACGCGCCTACAACACGGTTTCTCCGGCGTCGGGCAAAGTATTATCCGGTGGTGTGGACGCCAACGCGCTGCACAAACCGAAACGCTTCTTCGGCGCGGCACGCAACATCGAGGGAGGCGGCTCGCTGACCATCCTCGCCACAGCACTGATAGATACCGGTTCCAAGATGGACGAGGTCATCTTCGAAGAGTTCAAGGGTACGGGCAACATGGAGTTGCAGCTCGACCGCAACCTGTCCAACAAGCGCATCTTCCCCGCCGTCAACATCGTGGCTTCGAGCACGCGTCGCGACGACTTGCTGCAAGACAAGCAGACGCTCGACCGTATGTGGATTCTCCGCAAGTACCTTGCCGACATGAACCCGATAGAGGCTATGGACTTCGTGAAAGACCGCCTGGAGAAGACCAAGGACAATGACGAGTTCCTGATGAGTATGAACAGTTAAACTCTTATATATAAAAGGTATAAGAAAAAACAATAATTGTAAATAGTATGTTCGATAATTTAAGCGAAAGACTTGAGAGGTCGTTCAAAATATTGAAAGGTGAAGGCAAAATCACCGAAATTAATGTAGCGGAAACGCTGAAAGACGTACGCAAGGCGCTGTTGGATGCCGACGTAAACTACAAAGTGGCAAAGAACTTCACCGATACCGTCAAGGAGAAAGCGTTGGGACAAAACGTGCTGACAGCCGTAAAGCCCAGCCAGTTGATGGTGAAAATCGTGCACGACGAGCTGACGCAACTGATGGGTGGCGAGACCGCGGAAATCAACATAGACTCCAAACCGGCGGTCATCCTGATGTCCGGTCTGCAAGGTTCCGGAAAGACCACTTTCTCCGGAAAGCTGGCACGTATGCTGAAGGCTAAAAAGAACCGGAAACCGTTGCTCGTTGCCTGCGACGTCTACCGTCCTGCCGCCATCGAGCAGTTGCGCGTACTGGCAGAGCAGATTGAAGTGCCCATGTACTCCGAGCCGGACAGCAAAGACCCGGTAGCCATCGCACAGAATGCCATACAAGAGGCTAAGGCAAAAGGATACGACCTCGTAATCGTCGATACTGCAGGCCGTCTGGCGGTAGACGAAGAAATGATGAATGAAATCGCCGCTATCAAAGCCGCCATCAACCCGAACGAAATCCTGTTCGTTGTAGACGCCATGACCGGACAGGACGCCGTGAACACCGCAAAAGAGTTCAATGAACGCCTAGACTTCAACGGCGTGGTACTGACCAAGCTGGATGGTGACACCCGTGGTGGTGCCGCCCTGTCCATCCGCTCCGTCGTGAACAAGCCTATCAAGTTCGTAGGAACCGGCGAGAAACTGGACGCCATCGACCAGTTCCACCCCGCCCGTATGGCAGACCGTATCCTCGGTATGGGTGATATCGTGTCGCTGGTAGAGCGTGCGCAGGAACAATACGACGAAGAAGAAGCCAAGCGCTTGCAAAAGAAGATTGCCAAGAATCAGTTCGACTTCAACGACTTCCTGGGACAGATTGCGCAAATCAAGAAAATGGGTAACCTGAAAGAACTCGCTTCCATGATTCCGGGCGTAGGCAAGGCTATCAAGGACATCGACATCGACGACAATGCCTTCAAGAGCATCGAGGCAATCATCTACTCCATGACTCCAGAAGAGCGTAGCAACCCGGGCATCTTGAACGGCTCCCGCCGCCAGCGTATCGCCAAAGGTAGTGGTACGAACATTCAGGAAGTAAACCGCCTGCTGAAGCAGTTCGACCAGACCCGCAAGATGATGAAAATGGTGACCGGCAGCAAGATGGGCAAGATGATGCCTAAACTGAAAAGATAAGAAGGAGAACACAATAAATCATTGAATATGACACTAATCGACGGAAAAGCAATCTCCGAGCAAATCAAACAGGAAATTGCAACAGAAGTAGCAGAAATAGTGGCGCGCGGCGGAAAACGCCCGCACTTGGCAGCTATCCTTGTGGGACACGATGGCGGCAGCGAAACATACGTGGCAGCCAAAGTAAAAGCTTGTGAGGTATGCGGATTCAAATCTTCTCTCATCCGTTACGAAGCCGATGTAACGGAAGATGAATTGCTGGCAAAAGTACGCGAACTGAATGAAGATGCCGATGTAGACGGTTTTATCGTCCAGTTGCCCTTGCCTAAGCACATCTCGGAACAGAAAGTGATTGAGACCATCGACTACCGCAAAGACGTGGACGGCTTCCATCCTATCAACGTGGGACGTATGTCCATAGGTTTGCCCTGTTACGTCTCTGCAACTCCCAACGGTATTCTCGAACTGCTGAAGCGATACCGGATAGAAACGTCCGGAAAGAAGTGTGTCGTGCTGGGACGCAGCAACATCGTAGGCAAACCGATGGCAGCTCTTATGATGCAGAAGGCATATCCGGGCGATGCCACCGTAACCGTCTGCCACAGCCGTAGTAAGGATTTGGTGAAAGAATGCCGGGAAGCCGACATCATTATCGCCGCTTTGGGACAGCCCAATTTCGTCAAGGCCGATATGGTAAAGGAAGGTGCGGTCATCATTGATGTGGGTACTACCCGTGTACCGGACGCAACCAAGAAGTCTGGCTTCAAGCTGACAGGCGACGTCAAGTTCGATGAAGTATCTCCCAAATGCTCTTTCATCACCCCCGTGCCTGGCGGTGTAGGCCCGATGACCATTGTTTCTTTGATGAAGAATACACTCTTGGCCGGTAAAAAGGCTATTTATCAATAAAATAGAGATTACCTCTTGGATGAATTAAATTAGTGCATATTTGACTTGACCAATTTTCCGATGATTAACGTAATTGACATATTGCAG
>ERZ808035.184-NODE-184-length-70977-cov-8.448025_pt1 | contig 70977 bp, 60 predicted proteins | sample MGYA00380189_ERZ808035 | MGnify/ENA primary metagenome ERZ808035 (study PRJEB31490, sample SAMN06133407) | mouse gut metagenome | isolation source: M5_1 | host: mice | place: China: Chengdu | collected 2015-05 ... | reverse complement strand
TGCACGGCCCGTTTTCTCTTTTCTCCACACGCGGAGAAAAGAGAAAATGGGGGGTGCAGCCCCAGACACGCCGGGCCCCGGCGTGTCGTCGTCCCCGGCCCGAGGCCGGGAAACTCCCGTCCCGCCCGCAGGCGGGTCTCCCGGAAGGGAGACAACCCCCCGCCCCTGGCAGGGCGGACTTTGGAGGCGTTCTCTATGGATCACACAAACGAAGGCGCTCTGAAACTGCTCCAGGACATCAAGGAAATACTGCTGGGCGGAATCCTGCTGCTCACCGGCGGACTGCTGCTCATCGCCGGATTCATCGCAGAACTGGTCATGATGTGGAGCGGATTTTTTATCTTCTCTTTTATTGGCAGTCTCCCGCTCCTCTTTCTCGGCGGACTCCACCTCTGGCACGGCTGGACGGCCCACGAGGTCGTGGAGCACCAGGAAGAGTCCCCGAACACGGAACCATAACGGAGGTTTGTATGGCCTTTGAAACCCATGAGCGGGACGGGGTGGTCTTTCTGACCTCCTCCCTGCTCCCCGTGCCCCACGGCTTCTCCACCCGCCTGGGCGGCGTCTCCCCCGCCCCCTGGGACAGTCTGAACCTCCGCCCCGGCATGGGGGACGGCCAGGCGGCCCTGCGGGAGAACTACCGCCGCTTCTGCCGCTGCGCGGGGGTGGACATGGACCGCCTGGTGCTCTCCAGGCAGGTCCACGAGACCACCGTCCGCCCCTGCACCGCCGCCGACGCCGGCAAGGGGCTGGACCGGGAGCGGGACTACACCGCGGACGGCCTCATCACCGGCGAAAAAGGCCTCCCCCTGGCGGTTTTCTCCGCCGACTGCGGCGTCATCCTGCTCCACGACCCTGTCACCGGGGCCGTGGGCGGCGTCCACGCCGGATGGCGGGGCTGCGCCGGGGGGATTCTGGAAAAGGCCGTCCAAGCGCTGAACCGGAACTACGGCGCAAAACCGGAAACCCTGCTGGCCGCCGTCGGCCCCTGCATCGGCCAGTGCTGCTTTGAGACCGACGGCGACGTGCCGGAGGCCATGCGCGGTGCCCTGGGCGCGGATGCCGGGCCGTTTCTCAAAAAGCGGGGCCCCAAGTACCATGTGGATCTGGCGGGGCTGAACCGCCTGTGGCTCCTGCGCTCCGGGCTGCTGCCGGAGCACATCGACGTCTGCGGCCTGTGCACCGCCTGCCGCCCGGACCTCTTCTGGTCCCACCGGAAGATGGGGGATGCCCGCGGCGTCCATGCCGCCGTCATCGCGGCGGCCGGCCCGGGATAACCCCCGTCTCCCCTCCGCCGCGCAAACCACCAAACCCCATCCTAAGACCCCATTCCTCAAGACATGGTGACTCTATGAAAAAGCAATTGCTGAAGCTCTTTTGCCTGATTCTGCCCGCCCTGTTTCTCACAGGCTGCTGGCAGGAGGAACTGCCGGAGGAGGTCTCCAGCCTGGTACAGCCCGGAGAGGAAAAAACGGAGGAGAGGGCGGCGGCGCCGCTGCCGGAGTCCTTTTCCCTCCCCTACGCCCCGGATCAGCCTCTGGAGCCGACCTCCTGTCCCGACGGGGTACAGCAGACGGTGGCCTCCCTGCTGTACGAGGGGCTGTTCCGCCTGGGCCCCGGCCTGGAGCCGGAAAATTTACTGTGTGACAGCTACACCTACGATGCGGAGCGGTATGTGTACGTCTTCACCCTCCGATCCGGCGTCCTGTTTTCCGACGGTTCCCCTCTGACCGCACGGGATGTGCGGCTGTCCCTGGAACGGGCCAGGGACTCCCAGCGGTACGGCGCCAGATTTGCCCAGGTGTCCTCCATCTCCGCCGGGGAGGGGACGGTCACGATTGCTCTTGACCGCCCCAACGCCGCCTTCCCCGCCCTGCTGGACATCCCCATTACAAAGGGGGACGGCGACGTCCCCGCCGGCACCGGGCCCTATCTCCTCTCCGAGGATGAAACCGGCTTCTTTTTGTCCGCCAACCCCGCCTGGTGGCAGGGCGGCGGACAGCCGGTGGACCGCATCAACCTGGCAGAGGCCTCCGGACAGGACGCCACGCTCTACCGCTTTACCTCCCATGAGGTACAGCTCATCGCCGCCGATCTCACCGGGGCCTCTCCGGTGGCCCTTACCGGCAGCGTGGACCTGTGGGACGCAGATACCGCCGTTTTGCAGTACATCGGCTGCAACACCGCCGTCCCTCCCCTGGACAGTGCGGCCCTCCGGCGGGCTCTGGGGGAGGGGATCAACCGGGAACAGATCGTCAGCGGCTTTCTCTCCGGCCATGGCAGGGCCGCGCAGTTTCCCGTCTCCCCCGCCTCCCGCCTCTACCCGGAGGGTTTGGAGACCCGATTTTCGGCGGACGCCATGAGCCGGGCCGTATCCGAGAGCGGATATGTCCCCGAGCGTACGCTCACCCTCCTGGTAAATGAGGAAAACAGCTTCAAGGTCTCCGCCGCCACCTATCTGGCGGAGTCCTTCACCGCCGCCGGAGTCCCGGCAGAAACCCGCATCCTGCCCTGGGAGGAGTACACCGCCGCCCTGCTGGAGGGGGACTTCGACCTGTACTACGGCGAAGTGCGTCTCACCGCAGACTGGGATCTGTCCCCCCTGCTGTCCACAGGCGGCGCACTAAACTACGGCGGCTGGGCAGACGCCCGCACGGATGAACTGCTTGCCTCCTGCTCCTCCGCCGCAGACCGCACCGCGGCCATGGAGAGCCTGTGCACACATCTCCGGCAGCAGCAGCCCATTCTTCCGGTGTGCTTCAAATCCACCTCCGTCCTGGCCCAGTCCGGCGTTCTGGAGAATCTGACCCCTACGGCGGCAGAGCCCTTTTACAACCTGACGGGCTGTTCCATCCATCTTCTGGAAAACGGAAAATAGAGGAGAGGGCGTCCATTTGGATGCCCTCTCCTTTTTCACCGTTTCGCCTTTCCGGTAATTTCCTCCACCGTGATCCTCCAGATGCCGGTCCGCCCCAGGCTGGCCTGAACAGCGCTGTCAAACTTCTCCATGTTGTCCGGCGTATGCCGCAGGCACAGCAGCCGCAGAGCGTGAATCTTCTCCGCGTCCTCCGTCACTTCTTCCGCCGTACCGAACGCCACCGCCGATTCAAACAGCGTCGTGAACTTTCCCGGCGGAACCCGGGTATCCCCCACGCAGCTGAGACAGACCCTGGGAGACTGCCTCAGGCACGATACCTTTCTGCCCGCCAGGGCACTGTGAAAGTAAACGGCGCGGCCCTCCCGCACAATGGTGACCGGCAGCCCGTAAGGGCTGCCGTCCTCCGCTGTCATGGCCAGGAAAGCATATTCACACTTATCAACAACCTCCCAGGCAAACGCCTCCGGCATCTGCCGCTCCTTCCGCCGCATCTCCGGCATCCCGATCTCCTCCCCCGCTCCGATCAGTGCAAATTTCTGGGGGCGTGTCAGCCGCTTGAGCGCCGCCTCCCGCCGCAGGGCGGCGGAGCGGTCCGGCAGCTCCTCCCGGTACACCAGCGACACCGGCAGCCGGCTGCGGGTATATTTCGCCCCCCTGCCGCCCTGATGGGCCGCCACCCGCCGGGCCAGATCATTGGTGCAGCCGGTGTACAGCGAACCATCCCCGCAGCGGAGCATATAGACAAACCAGGCCATTTTCCGCCCCTCTTCCCTGCAGGCCCTCAGCCATGCCCCCTGTTTGCCCATAATGATATCAAAATTCCTCTTCTTTGTAAAGCGGCCGCCATCGTAATTGCCTGCGGCCCCTCGCCGGAGTATCACCGCCGGCGCCTCTGTCCCAAAACAGAGCTTGTGAAAAGAGCCAGACCCATGTATAATACATAAGAAGCTGTACAGGACGTGCCCCGCCCGCAATTTCCGGCGTCTGTGCGCCGCCCCCGGCCCCCGTGTTGATGCGGGACGGCAGAAAGGAGCCCCACATGGCAAAAGAAAATGTATCCAGCATTCTCCGCATGCTCGATATTTTAGAGTGCTTCATGGATTCTTCAAAAGAGTGGACACTGAAAAATCTGGTTCAGGAGCTGGACCTTCCCACCACCACGGTCTTCCGCCATGTCTCCACCCTGGCCGAGCGGGGCTATCTCACCCAGGATCCCGTCCGCAAGAGCTACAGCGTAGGGCCCCGGCTGCTGATGTTTGCCAGCACAATTGTCAGCCGCTCCGATCTGCGGTCCGTGGCGCGGCCTGAGCTGGAACGGCTCTCCGAGGCCGTAAAGGAGACCATCAACCTCAGCGTCCTCATGGACCGGGACATCTTTTACCTGGACAAGGTGGAGACGTTCCGCTCCGTGGTCTGCAACACCAAAATCGGGATGCGCGTCCCGGCCCACGCCACCAGCTGCGGGAAGATCATGCTCGCCCACAAGAGCGAGGAATATGTGGATACATACTGCAAATCCCTCCCCGGGACTGCCCTTGTCACGGAAAAGACCATCACCTCTCCCCGGCGCCTGCGGGAGGAGCTGGCAAAGGCCCGGATCAACGGATACGCCATTGACGACGAGGAGATCGAAGCGGGATTGATCTGCGTCGGCGCTCCGATTATCGGTATGAACCACGAGGTTCTGGCGGCGGTGAGCATTGCGGGCCCCTCCTTCCGCATGAAGCAGGAACTGGACACCATGATCCGGGAGGTCAAGCGGACGGCGGAGAACATCTCAAAGCTCCTGGGCGGCGTATAGCGGCAAATTCCCGCAGCCCGCCGGATATCTGTACGGACATCCCCGAAGCCTTCCGGCGGCATCTCTGCGGGCTGCCGCGCCCGGCCCCGGGCGCTCTCCGGAGGAGGACTCTCCCCTCTGTCATTTATGCACAAATTTTACTGCAAAAATCGTGCAACATGGATGTTTTTTGCATTGGCAGATCCTTGCGGACAAAAATCCTTGACAGCGCCACCACAAAAATGATATGTTGTTGTCAGGCGGATGCGCCGGTATCGGTATGGGAACCTGCGGTTGATACGCGCTTTTTGTTTTCCCGTATTTCGGAATTTAATTCCGTATAACGGAATTACGCTGTTTGCACAGCCATTCTGCGCAGAATATCCGTGTCCGCTCTATGCGTCCGGGCTGTCGGTTCGGCCCGGCGCATGGCAGATCATCCGGCGGAGCACAGGGCATTACGTTCCCAAAATCATTCTTTCAGGAGGGCAGACATATGAGCGGAACTCTATTCGACATCTCAGGCCGGACAGCGCTGATCACCGGCGGCCAGCGGGGGCTGGGGCGTGGAATCGCCGAGGCGTTTGCCGCTGCGGGCGCGAATATCGCGGTCGTATCCCGGAGCGTCTCCGACGAATTTCTGGAGGAGATGCGGCAATACAGCGTCACATGCCGGAAGTACAATTTTGACATCACGGACCTGGATCAGCAGAAGGCGCTTGTAGAGGCGGTCGTCCACGACTTTGGAACCATTGACATTCTGGTGAACAATGCGGGGATGCAGCACCGCTGCCCGGCAGAGGACTTCCCCGTGGACAAGTGGGATCAGATCATGTCCGTCAACTGCCGCGCCGCATACTTTCTGTGTCAGCGCGTAGGCGCTCTGATGCTGAAGCGGGGGTACGGCAAGATTATCAACATCGCGTCGGTCAACACGTTCCAGGGCCGCAAGCTGATTTCCGCCTACGCCGCCACAAAGGGCGCCATCGCGCAGTTCTCAAAATCCATGGCAAACGAGTGGGCAACCAGAGGCGTAACCGTCAACTGCATTGCCCCCGGCTTTTTTGCCACGGAGCTGACAGGTGATATGCTGAGCTCTCCCAAGAGCCGGGAGGAAATCCTCTCCCGCATTCCCATGGGACGGCTGGGAGAGCCCTCCGACCTGGGCGGCGCGGCTATTTTCCTGGCCTCCCACGCCTCCGACTACGTAACCGGCCAGGTACTGTGCGTGGACGGCGGCTGGCTGGCCACCTGACCCTGCCCCGCAGAAGAAAAGGAGGAAACCATGGCTAAATTTCATGTGTACGTCACCGACCAGCGCCAGCCCAGCTTCGACATTGAACGGGAAATTCTGCGGGAGTGCGGCGCCGATCTGACGCTGTGCCAATGCGTCTCTCCGGAGGACATCGCCCGGGAGTGCGCGGATGCCGACGCAGTCCTGCTGGATCTCGCGCCCATGACGGGGGCCGCCGTCCGCGCGCTGAAAAAGTGCAGGGTCATCAGCCGCTACGGGGTGGGCGTCGACAACGTAGACCTCAGCGCCGCCGCCGAATGCGGCATCCAGGTGACAAACGTCCCCGACTACTGCATGGAGGACGTCTCCGACCACGCGCTGGCGCTGCTCTTCGCATGCCTGAGGAGCGTTGTGCTGCGGGATCGGGAGATCCGGCAGGGCCGGTGGAACATCCAGTCGCCCGGCTTCCGCCTGCGGGGAAAGACCCTGGGGCTTGTGGGCGCGGGCCGCATCGCCCGGGCACTGGTCAAAAAGGTCTCCGGCTTTGGGCTGAGAGAGGTGGTCGCCTATGATCCCTTCCTCTCCGCCGAAGAACTGGCGGCCTTCGGCGTCCGCAAGGTGGACTTTGCGGAGCTGCTGGCGATTTCGGATTTTGTCTCCCTCCACCTGAACCTGACGGACAGCACCCGCGGCATCATCGGCAGGGATGCCCTGGCCCGGATGAAGGAGACGGCCATCCTGATCAATGTCAGCCGGGGCGGGCTTGTGGACCCCGACGCCCTTCTGGACGCCCTGGAACACCGCCGCATCCTTGCCGCCGGCCTGGATACCCACTGTATTGAGCCGGTCCCGCCGGACTCCGGCTTTATGCATCTGGACAATATCGTCATGACCGACCACTCCGCCTACAACACCGTGGAGGGGGTGGAGGAGCTCAAGACCAAGGCGGCAAAAAACGTAGCCGCCGTCCTGCGGGGCGAAGCTCCCCCCTATCCGGTCACGGCCGTCCGCTGACAGTCCCCACTGAAAACAAACGGCAAAAGGAGCGTTGTTATGAATAAAAAATATGTGGTGATGGACGGCAACACCGCCGCCGCCTATGCGTCCTACGCCTTTACGGAGGTGGCCGCCATCTTCCCCATCACCCCCTCCTCCACCATGGCGGAAAAGGTGGACGAGTGGGCCGCCAGAGGCCGGAAAAATATCTTCGGCAGCACCGTGGAGGTCATTGAGATGCAGTCCGAGGCCGGTGCCGCCGGAACCTGCCACGGCTCCCTCCAGGCCGGGGCCCTGACCACCACCTATACGGCCTCCCAGGGCCTGCTGCTGATGATCCCGCCCATGTATAAAATCGGCGGTGAATTTCTCCCCGGCGTGTTCCATGTGTCCTGCCGGACGGTGAGCGCCCACGCACTGTCCATCTTCGGGGATCACTCCGACGCCATGTCCTGCCGCATGACCGGCTTTGGCATGCTGATGTCCTCCTCCCCCCAGGAGGCCATGGATCTGGGCGCGGTGGCCCACCTCTCCGCCATCGGGGGGCGCTACGCCTTCATGCACTGCTTTGACGGGTTCCGCACCTCCCATGAGATGCAGCGGATCGAGGCCCTGGACTACGGCGAGCTGGGAAAGCTGGTGGATCAAAAGCAGCTCCAGGCCTTCCGCAAAAACGGGCTGAACCCCGAGCACCCCTCCACCCGCGGCACCACCGTCAACCCCGACGTATTCTTCCAGTGCAAGGAGGGGGCCAACGAGAAGATCGCCTCCATCCCCGGCGTGGTGCAGCACTACATGGACGAGATCAACAAACTCACCGGCAGGGATTACAAGCTCTTCAACTACTACGGCGCCCCTGACGCAGAGGAGGTCGTCGTCATCATGTGCTCCGGCGCGGAGACCGTGCGGGACACGGTGGACTATCTCAACGCCCGGGGCCGCAAGGTCGGCATGGTACAGGTGCACCTGTACCGTCCCTTCTCCATCCGGCACTTTGCCGAGGCGATCCCCGCCTCCTGCAAAAAGGTGGCCGTGCTGGACCGCACCAAGGAGTCCGGCTCCGTGGGAGAGCCTCTGTTCCTGGACGTGCAGAGCGCGCTGCAGCAGGCCGGCCGTACCGATATCACCGTGGTGGGCGGAAGATACGGCCTGGCCTCAAAGGACACCACTCCCGGCCAGATCGTCGCCGTATACGACAACCTGGCCCAGGACCGGCCAAAGACGAATTTCACCATCGGCATTGAGGACGACGTGACCTTTACCTCCCTCCCCTTCCGCGAGGTGGCCCTGGACTACCCCGGACAGACGGCCTGCAAAATCTGGGGCCTGGGCGGAGACGGCACCGTGGGCGCCAACAAAAACGCCATTACCACCATCGGCCTCTCGGCGGATAAATACGCCCAGGCCTACTTCTCCTATGACTCCATGAAATCGGGCGGGCTCACCCAGTCCCACCTGCGCTTCGGCGACAGGCCCATCCACGCCACCTACCTCGTCTCCTCCGCCGATTTTGTGGCCTGCCACGCCCCCACCTACGTCTCCAAATACGACACCACCGCCGATCTCAAGGATCACGGCGTCTACCTCCTCAACTGTCCATGGAGCCGGGAGGAGCTGGAAACCCGCCTGCCTGCCAAAATGAAGCGGGATCTGTGCCGGAAGCACGCCGAATTCTATACCATCGACGCCACGAAAATCGCCGGGGAGCTGGGCCTTGGCAACCGGATCAACACCATCCTCCAGGCGGCCTTTTTCCAGCTGACGCAGGTCATCCCCATCGACCTCGCCGTCAGCGAGATGAAGCAGGGGAACTACGACAGCTACTTCAAAAAGGGCGGCCAGGAGATCGTAGATATGAACAACCGGGCCGTAGACGCCGGTCTCAGCGGTATGACCAGGGTAGAGATCCCCTCCTCCTGGGCGGACGCCCGGGACCAGGAGGAAGCGCCGGCCCGCGGCACCCCCTTTGTCCGGGAAATTGTGGTGCCCATGGACCGTCAGCAGGGCGACAGCCTGCCCGTCTCCCTCTTCAAAAAACACAACTGCCTGGACGGGACCTGGGAGAACGGCACCACCGCATACAGCAAGCGGGGCGTGGCCATCAACGTTCCGCAGTGGCAGCCTGACAAGTGCATCCAGTGCAACCGCTGCGCCATGGCCTGCCCCCACGCCGCCATCCGCCCCGTGCTGCTGACGGAGGCGGAGCGGGCCGGCGCCCCGGCGTCCTTTGCCACGGTTCCCGCCAAGGGCCCCGGCCTGGGGGAATACGCCTTCCGGATGCAGGTCTCCCCCTACGACTGCCTGGGGTGCGGCGTGTGCCTCACCGCCTGCCCCGCCCAGGGCGCCCTGACAATGGCCCCCTTTGCGTCCCAGCTGGAGCAGCAGCCCAACTTCGACAACTACGCCATGAACGAGGAGCTGCTGAAAAAGGACGCTGTCAACGACCGCTCCGTAAAGAACATCCAGTTTGCCAAGCCCTACTTCCAGTTCTCCGCCGCCTGCGCCGGCTGCGCGGAGACCACGTACATCAAGCTGGTCACACAGCTCTTCGGCAGCCGGATGTACGTGGCCAACGCCTCCGGGTGCTCCTCCGCTTACGGCGGAGCCATGCCCATGACGCCCTATGCCTGCGACAGGCGCGGCTTCGGCCCCTGTTGGGAGCAGTCCCTGTTCGAGGACAACGCCGAGTTCGCCTACGGCTTCCTCCGGGCCCACGGAGCAATTCACGGTGAGATCCTGCTGCGGCTGAACTCCCTGCTGGAACAGGGCGTGGCTGCGGAGGCCGTGTCCGCCTATCTCCGGCAGTGGGACAACCCCTCCGTCACCCGTGAGGTCAGCGACGCCCTCCTCGCCGCACTGGAGCCCCACGCCTCTGTCCCGGAATGTGATTTTGTAATCCGGAACAAGGAATTCCTGACAAAGAAGTCCGTCTGGGCCTTCGGCGGGGACGGCTGGGCCTACGACATCGGCTTCGGCGGCATTGACCACGTGCTGGCGCAGAACCGGGACATCAACATGCTGGTTATGGACACCGAGGTGTACTCCAACACCGGCGGACAGTCCTCCAAGTCCACGCCCACCGCCGCCGTCGCTAAGTTTGCAGCCGGCGGAAAGGACGTCAAAAAGAAGGATCTGGGCGCCATTGCCATGAGCTATGGGTATATCTACGTGGCGCAGGTGGCCATGGGCTTCGACCAGTCCCAGACCCTGAAGGCCATCCGGGAGGCGGAGGCCTACCCCGGCCCCGCCATCGTCATCGCCTACTGCCCCTGCCTGGAGCACGGCATCAAGGCGGGCATGAGCTGTACCCAGGATGAGATGAAGAAGGCCGTGGAGTGCGGCTACTGGCACCTGTACCGCTACGACCCCCGGAGGAGCGCCGAGGGGAAGAACCCCTTCCAGCTGGACTCCCCCGAGCCGGACAGCGGAAAGATGATGGCGTACTTAAAGGGTGAAAACCGCTACGCCTCTTTGCAGATCAACTTCCCGGAGCGGGCGGAGGCTCTCTATCAAAAGACCATCCGCGAAGCACAGGAGCGCTACGCCAAATACCGCAAAATGGCGGAGGGCTGATCTCCGCGGCCCGTCCGCCGGTGCTGCCACGCCGGCGGACGGACCGCAGGGGAACCCGGCCCAACCTACAGCAACCTTCAGAAATACTGACAGCAGTTCGCCGGATACAGGCAGCACATCACTGCGTCGTCATCCTTGTTCTGTACCACTTGTATCTGCCTCCTTTGCTGTCATCATTTCTGAAGGTTGCTATAAAACAGAACAGGAGCGATTCACTATGAAGATGAATCAGGAGGAAATTAAAAAAATCATCCCGCACCGGGATCCCATGCTTCTGGTGTCCACTGTGGAGGACATGACGCCGGGGGAGCGCATCGTCACAACATTTTACATCGACCCGGAGCGGGATATATTCAGAGGACACTTCCCGGAGGAGCCTGTCCTCCCCGGCGTCTACTCCGTGGAGTGCATGGCGCAGTCGGCGGACATCCTGCTGTTGTCCACCCGGCGGTATGCCGGAAAGACCCCTCTGTTTCTGGGCATCGACCGCGTCCGCTTTCTGAAAAAAATCCGCCCCGGCGACACCATTGAAATCCGTGCGCAGATCTCCTCCGAGCGCCCGGAAAAGGCAATTGCCACCTGCTCCGCAGAGATCTATCTGCAAAATGAGCTGGCCGCCGCAGGCGACGTCACACTGGCCATGCGATAGGCCCTTTCCGTTTTTCGCTCTCCCTTCGGAAGCCCTGGACAGCAACTCCGGCTGCCCGGGGCCTCCATCTTTTTCAGCAGCCCCGCAGAAGAGGGGGGGGATTGCGGTGCGCAATCCCCCCCCCCTCTTCTGCGGGCCCGTTCAAATGGATCCGTGCGCCGGATATCCCGGCGCGGGACAAGCTGTCCGGCGGCCATCAAATGCCCCTCAGCCGCGCCCTACACTATCTGCTGCAGCAGGGTGAGCGCACCCGTGACGCCGACATAGATAAAAACCAGCCTCTTCACCAGCTCCCGATTCAGCTTTTCCCCCGTCCGCAGCCCCAGCTGCCGGCCGGCCAGGATTGCCCCGATCCCCAAAAGCGTCAGCGGCAAAAGCTCCGCGGTATACGCGCCGCTGCTGATCCGGGCGGGAAGCCCGGCAGCATTGGTAAACGCCAGCAAAAACTGCATATTGGCAAGGTATTCGTCCTGCTCCTCTGTCACTGCCAGATAGTACAGCGCCATTGTGGGCCCCCCGATGCTGAACAGGCCGGCACACACCCCGGAGACGGTGCTGCACACCACCATGGAGACCGCCCCTCCTTTCAGTGAGGCCCTTGACCCCAGAAGAAGGAAGTAGGCGGACAGCAGGATCAAAAACACCCCAAACGCAATGGTCAGCACCCTCAGGTTCAGTCCCGCCGCCAGGCGGATCATCACAATACTGGCCGCGGTGTAAAGCAGTGTGGGCAGCAACACCAGCCGCAGCCGGATCCTCCTGCGAAGCCGCAGCGCGAGAGACGCCGCCAGTCCCATACATATGGCGCAGGACAGCGCCGGGGCGGACACCATATCAAAAAACTGCGGCAGAACCAGCATCAATACCGTAGCCGCTCCAAAGCCGGTCACCGTCTGCAAAAAACCGGCGGCCGCAGAGCCCAGGCCAACTGCAAGCCAAACCATATTACCCCTCCTCAGGAGGACGGACAGCCTGTCTCCGGCAACCCGCCCCGCAATCATCGTTTTTCCGTTATACGGAATTAAATTCCGTATAATTGCAGAGAATCGCCCCTTTTTGAAAACAGCAGAAAGCCCCATGGCAGGGCCTTTTCACCGGGCAGGGCAAAATTCGCCGGAATCCCTGCAGATCTTATGCCCTGCCCGGTGAAAATACCGCAAGCACGCAGAGCGCACTGTCAGAGCAGACGTGCCGCCACCGCATCCAGGAACTCCCCGCTGTCCACGCCCCGGGCCGCAAATCCCGGCTCCACCAGGGGGAGGAGGTCCTTTGTCATAATGCCGCTCTCCAGCGTCTCAAGAGAGGCGGCCTCCAGCCGCTCGCCAAATCCCGCCAGCTCCGGCAGGCCGTCCAGCTCTCCCCGGCGTCTCAGGGCGCCGCTCCAGGCAAAGATGGTGGCCATGGGGTTGGTAGAGGTGCTCTCCCCCTTGAGATAGCGGTAGTAGTGACGGGTGACGGTACCGTGGGAAGCCTCAAACTCCATGGTTCCGTCCGGAGAGACCAGCACGGAGGTCATCATGGCAAGGCTGCCGAAGGCGGCGGCCACCATGTCGCTCATCACGTCGCCGTCGTAGTTTTTCAGCGCCCAGATAAAGCCGCCCTTGGAGCGGATGACCCGGGCCACCGCATCGTCAATCAGCGTGTAGAAATAGGTGAGCCCCAACCTCTCAAACTCCGCCCTGTAACCGCTTTCAAACTCCTCCTCAAAAATCCGCTTGAACTCCCCGTCGTACACCTTGGAGATGGTGTCCTTGGCAGAGAACCACAGATCCTGCTTTTGGCTCACGGCGTATTGAAAGCAGGCACGGGCAAAAGCCCGGATGCTGGAGGCCCTGTTGTGCTGGCCCTGCCAGACGGCGGGGCCGTCCACGGTCTGCACGCTCAGGGCCCTCTCCGCCCCGCTCTCCCCCCGGAAGGTGAGGGTGGCCGTACCCGGCTCCTCCGTCGCCATGTCCACCGCCTTGTACATATCCCCGTAGGCGTGGCGGGCAATGGTGATGGGCCTCTCCCAGTTTTTCACCGCGGGGCGGATGCAGGGCAGTACAATGGGCGCACGGAAGGCGGTGCCGTCCAAAATAGCCCTAATAGTGCCGTTGGGAGATTTCCACATCTCCGTCAGCTCCGGATACTCCTCCATCCGCTGGCGGTTGGGGGTGATGGTGGCGCACTTGACGGCCACCCCCAGCCGCCGTGCGGCGTTGGCCGCGTCCACAGTCACCTGGTCCCTGGTGGCGTTTCGGTTCAAAAGGCCCAGGTCGTAATACTCTGTCTTCAAATCCACATAGGGCAGAATCAGCTTGTCTTTAATCATCCCCCAGAGGACGCGGGTCATCTCGTCGCCGTCCATCTCCACAAGGGGCGTACTCATTTTTATTTTCTCCACTCAAACCTCTCCTTTCCAGGGGGAAACATCCGGGATTTTCCGTGCGCCGGAGATGCCTCTGTGAATACGTTCTCCCGCCTGCTCTCAGCTCTGCTTGGCATAGTAGTTCATCAGGCACCCATCCAGAATAATCTCCCTCTCCTCAGCCGTCAAACCCCTGACGTGGAGCAGAATCTCCGCCTCGCCGCCGTCCGCCTTCAAAACCCTGGCGGGGATGTCCTCCCGCCCCATCCGGACAGCCTCCCGGATCCCGGGAACAAACACACAGTCCCCCGGCGCATAGGGGAACGCCGCCTCTTCGTCCAGAGTAAAGGGCAGAATGCCCCAGTTGATGCAGTTGGAGCGGTACCGCTTTGTGGCAAAGCCGTAGCAGATGTTGGCAAAGCCCCCCAGCACCTTCTGGCAGGAGGCGGCCTGTTCCCGGGCGGAGCCGTCCCCGGGCCGATTGGCAAACACACAGGAGCCAAACTGCGTCTCCTCCGCCCTGGCTCCCGCCCTGTCCAGCAGGGCCTGCAGCTTTGCCGGTGTCCTGCCCGCCAGCCGCCCGGCCTCCATCTCCGCCGCGGCCCTGGCCCGGCCCACATAGGCCGGCTCCCGGCGGGAGAGGGTGAACTCCGCCAGCCGCAGGGGGTTGGAGCGGTAAGAGGAAGTCTCTCCGGAGGGAATCAGCTCATCCGTGGTGGTCACGGGATCCCGGAGCACCGCCGCCAGCTCCACCAGCAGGTTCTCCGCCAGGGGCTGCATCTTCGGCCAGTCGGTGATGTTGGGGCCCAGAATCAGCTCTGTATCCGGCTGAGGTCTTCCAAAGCCGTTGTAAACCCGGTTGTCGTAAACACCCTTGTCAAAGTGGTAGGGATGCCGAAGGGGGGTGTAATCAATCTCCGTGGCGGGGGTGATCTTCCCGCCGTGCAAAGCCGTTGCCGCAATGGACCGGGCATCCATCAGGCAGACGGCGGCAAACTGGCCCTCGCCGGGCTTGGAGCCCTCCCGATTGGGGAAGTTCCTCGTGGTGTGCCGCAGGCTCAGCCCGTTGTGAGCGGGCACATCCCCCGCGCCGAAACAGGGCCCGCAGAAGCTGGGCTTGATGACTGCGCCGCTTTGCAGCAGATCCGCCGTGGCCCCGATTTTCGTCAGCTCCAGGCTGACGGGAACGCTGGTGGGGTATACGTCCAGGGTAAAGTATCCGCTGCCGCAGCTGCCACCCCGCAGGATATCCGCCGCCTCGGAGATGTTGTCAAACAGTCCTCCGGCGCATCCGGCAATGACTCCCTGATCCGCCCACACGCCGCCGTCGCGGACCTTCCCCCCCAGACGGATATCCGCCTTTGGAAAGCGCTCCCGGGCGTCCGCCTCCACCCCGGCCAGGAGCTCCGGGGCATTCTCCAGGAACTCCCGGACCGTCCAGGCGTTGGAGGGGTGGAAGGGCAGGGCGATCATAGGCTCGATCCCGGAGAGATCCACCTCGATATATTTATCGTACCAGGCAAACGCGCCCGGCTTCAGCTCCCTGTACTCCTCCCGGCGCCCATGGGCCCTGTAAAAGCCCTCCGTCTCGCCGTCGGTCTCCCAGATGGAGGAGAGGCAGGTGGTCTCGGTGGTCATGACATCCAGCCCATTGCGGAAGTCAATGGGGAGGCTCTCCACCCCCGGCCCGGCAAATTCCAGAACACAGTTGTTGACAAAGCCGCGCTCAAAGGTGGCCTTCACCAGCGCAATCGCCGCATCGTGGGGCCCCACGCCCCGCCTGGGCGCACCCGTGAGATACACCAGCACCACCTTGGGATAGGGCACATCCCAGGTATTCTTTAAGAGCTGCTTGGCAAGCTCCGGCCCGCCCTCACCCACGGCCATGGTGCCCAGAGCCCCGTACCGGGTGTGGGAGTCGGAGCCCAGAATCATCTTCCCGCAGCCGGCCAGCTGCTCCCGGGCATAGGAGTGAATCACACTCTGGTTGGCAGGGACGTAGATGCCGCCGTACTTCCTCGCGGCAGAGAGCCCAAAGACGTGGTCGTCCTCATTGATGGTGCCGCCCACGGCGCAGAGGGAGTTGTGGCAGTTGGTCAGGGCGTAGGGCACGGGAAACTCCCGCATCCCCGAGGCCCGGGCCTGCTGAATAATGCCCACATAGGTGATATCATGGCTGGCCATAGCGTCAAACCGGATCTTCAGGTTCTCCGCATCGCCGGACACACTGTGGGCCTGGAGAATCTGCCAGGCCAGAGTCCGCCGCCGCCCCTCCTCCGGAGAGATGGGGGCAGACGTATAAAGGGCGCCCTCCGAGAGGAATACGCCGCTTTCGTGCAGAGTAATCATATCCAAAACCTCCTGAAATACGGCGGCATGGGCCCCGGCCGCCCGGAAGATGTCCTGCTCCTCCTGATAAAAAAGGCGGTCTTTCAACGCAGGCGCAGCCCGGATGCGCCGCACCTCACCGCCCGACAGTTACAATATAACACGTCCGCCGCCGTTTGGAAAGCTGTTTTATCATCAAAACCTCTTCTCAAAATCCGTTCAGGCTTATTTGAAATATACCAAAGCGCCTGCCCGTCGGGTATCATGGGCAGCGATCCCCTCCCGGACAAACCGCCCGGCAGTCCGCAGCTCACCTCTCCCGCCGGTCCTCTGTACACACCGCCATGCCCATGCAAAAAACAACGGGATTGAAAAAAGGCGCACCATCGGTTATAATGCAAAAGACGCCCCGTGCGGCAGCCGGGGCAGCTCATCAAGGCGGATTCCCCTCCGCCGTCGACTCTCATTAAAGGCGGTTATCCAATATGTCTTACAAAACCGAACGTGATCTCCACCGAATGCTCCGGCACCAGGAATTGATCGAATCCTCCCTGTCCTTTGTCAGCGGCTCCGAGGAGTTTATCCGGCAGAATGACATCTTCCCCTCCAGTCAGTCCGGTGAGGGCGTTATGCGCGGCCTGCGCTATCCCAACGGCACCGGCGTTGTGGCCGGCGTCACCTCCATCGGCGACGTGGACGGCTACGACCTGGTGGATGGCCGGAAAGTCCCTCAGAAGGGCCGGCTGTTCTACCGCGGCATCAGCATCGACGACATCATCCGGCAGTGCATTGCGGAGGACCGCTTCGGCTTTGAGGAGACGGTATATCTGCTGCTGTTCGGCCAGCTGCCCACAGCCGCACAGCTGGAGGAATTCCAATATCTGATGGCCAAATGGAGCCAGCTCCCCGGCTATTTCAGCGAGGATATGATTCTGCGCTCTCCCAATAAAAACATTATGAACAAGCTTGCCAGCTGCATTCTCGCCCTCCACTCCCACGACGGTGAGGCGGAGAACATGACGCTGGAGAACGAGCTCTTTAAATCCTTCCGCATGGTGGCCCGGACGCCCACCATCGTGGCCCACTCCTATGCCGCCAAGCGCCACTATTTCGACGGGGAGAGTCTGTACCTCCACCGCCCGCGGACGGATATGAGCGTGGCCCAGAACTTCCTCTACTCCCTGCGGGAGGACACAAAATTTGATGACGACGAGGCCAAGCTCCTGGATCTGTGCATGATCCTCCACGCCGAGCACGGCGGCGGCAACAACTCCACCTTCGCCTGCCGGGTGCTGACCTCCTCCGGGACGGACTTCTACTCCGCTATTGCCGCGGCGGTGGGCGCGCTGAAGGGCTTCCGTCACGGCGGCGCCAACATCAAGGTGGTAGAGATGATGCAGTATCTGAAATCCGCCGTCCGCAACTGGAAGGACGACGGCCAGATCAAAGACCAGCTGATCCGCATTCTCCGGCGGGATCTGGGCGACGGCACCGGCCTGATCTACGGCATGGGCCATGCGGTCTACACCCTCTCCGATCCCCGTGCCGAAATTCTAAAGCAGTTCTCCCGCCATCTGGCGGAGAAAAAGGGGATGGTCGAAGAGCTGGACCTCATCGAATCCGTAGAGCGGCTGGCCCCCGAGGTATTCCGGGAGGAGCGGAATTCCGACAAGCCCATCTGCGCCAACGTGGATCTCTACTCCGGCTTTGTATACAAACTTCTGAACATTCCCACGGATCTGTATACCGCCATTTTCGCCAGCGCCCGCATGCCGGGCTGGTGCGCCCACCGCATTGAAGAGTGCTGCGCCGAGGATCCGCGCATCATCCGTCCCGCTTACAAAACCGTCTCCAAGCGCGTCCCCTATGTCCCCCTGTCGGAGCGGTATTGACTCTGCCTGCCGCCGGGCAAAGTGCCGAATCACACCGGAGAGGGGCCCTTTCGGGCCCCTCTTCAATCGCGCAGGGGACCCTTCCTGGGTTCATCTCCGCGCTAAGAGCCGCCTTGCGGCGGTTGCTCTCCGAAACGCGCCTGCGGGCGCAGCCGCACACACCCCTCCTTCCCCTTGCGGAGGGCTTCCTTCTCTTTTGACAGTCTGCAGAGGGACCCTTTCGGGTCCCTCTCCCTCTTTTGCTCCAATCATCCCGGGGCGCCTGTTCAAAGCCGCATAATGGCCTTTACCGCCTCTGCGGTAGAGGCAGCGGGAATCAGCTCAAATCCCACCAGGCCGTCGTATCCGACCTCCTCCAGGCAGGAGAGCACCCTGGAGTAATTGATCTCGCCGGTACCCGGCTCGTGGCGGCCCGGGGCGTCGGCAATATGGACGTGGCCAAACTGTCCGCCGTAGGCCCGGATATTCTCGCACAGGCTGCCCTCGGCCAGCTGCATGTGATAGGCGTCGTAGAGAACCCTCAATCCGGGCGACCCGATGAGGCAGGTCATCTCCGCCGCCATCCGGGTGGTGTGAAGATAGCAGCCCGCGTGATCCACAGAGGTATTCAGGGGCTCCAGGTTTATCAGCACACCGCTCTCCTCCGCCAGTTTTGCGCACTCCAGCAGCGTGTGGAACATGGTACACAGCTTTACGGTGTCGGACTGCTCCGGATAGGCGTTGACCACCCTGCCGCCCTCGCCCAGGCCGTTGGAATGAATGGTCACACTGCGGGCGCCCAGCTTCTGCGCCGCCGCCAAAGACTTTTTCAAAAACTCCAGGTACGCTTCTCTCTGACCGGGGTCGATGAGGGAGAGCTCCGCATCGCCGTTGAAGCCGGAAATCCCAATCCCGCACTCCTTCGCAGCGGACTTTACCGCGTCCAGGTCCTTATCCGTCCAGCTCCAAAACTCAACAAAGTCAAAACCGTCCTCTTTTGCCGCCCGGAAACGGCCCGGAAACGGAAGCTCCCCATACATCGTCTCAATACATGCGGATTTCAAAAATTTCATTCCAGAACACTCCCTTTCTGCGGGAAACGGCCCGAAAAAACCTCCCGGGTAAAATCTGCGGGCATCCCCCTCAGAGCCTGTTCAGTATCTCAGACCATCTTTTCCGGGCGGACCGCCTCGTCAAACGCCTCCGCCGTCAAAAGGCCCAGGGACAGCGCCGCCTCTTTCAGCGTAGTTCCGTCCCGGAGTGCCTTCTTCGCGCACTCCGCCGCCCTCTCATACCCGATTTTCGGCGTCAGGCAGGTCACAAGCATCAGCGAATTGCGCAAATTTTTCTCCATCTGCTCCACATCCGGCATAATCCCCTCCACACAGTGAACCCGGAAGGAGTCCATCACATCTGTCAGCAGACGCGCAGACTGCTGGAAGTTATACGCGGACACCGGCAAAAACACGTTCAGCTGGAAATTTCCCTGGCTGGCGGCAAACCCAATGGCGGCGTCGTTGCCCATCACCTGCACCGCCGCCATGGTGACGGCCTCGCACTGGGTGGGGTTCACCTTCCCCGGCATAATGCTGCTGCCGGGCTCGTTTTCCGGAATGTGGAGCTCCCCCATGCCGCAGCGGGGGCCGCTGGCCTCCCAGCGGATATCATTGGCAATCTTCATCAGGTTGGCCGCCAGTGCCTTCAGCGCTCCATGGGAGAACACCAGGGCGTCCTTGGACGTCAGGGCATGAAATTTATTCCCATCCGGCCGGAAATTAAGCCCTGTCATCTCCCGCAGCTCCCTGCAGACCATGGCGTCATAGTCCCTGGGGGCATTCAGGCCGGTGCCCACAGCCGTGCCGCCGATGGCAAGGCGGCACAGCTCCTCCTGGGCAGCCCGCAGCATCCGGCACGGGGCCGACACCAGCTCCCGCCAGCCGGACACCTCCTGGGCAAAGCGCAGCGGTGTGGCGTCCTGCAGGTGCGTCCGGCCGATGCGGATCAGATCCGGATAGGCCTTCTCCAGTGCGGCAAAGGCCTCCGCCAGCCGTTCCGCCGCAGGAAGCACTCCCCTGGCCACGCTCAGCGCCGCCGCGATGTGGAGCGCGGAAGGATAGGTATCGTTGCTGGACTGGGAGGCATTCACATGGTCGTTGGGATGGAGCGGGACGCCCCGCTCCGCCGTCAGGTGGGCAATGACCTCATTGACATTCATATTGGTCTGCGTCCCGCTGCCGGTCTGCCAGACCACCAGGGGAAACTCACCGTCCCACCTGCCCGCCCGAATCTCCCGGCAGGCGGAGGCAATGGCCTGCGCTTCCTCCGCCGTCAGTTTGCCGGCCGCGGCATTGGCCCTGGCGCACGCCTCCTTTAAATAGGCAAACGCCGTGATAATCTCCTTTGGCTGGCGCTCACCGCCGATTTTAAAATTCTCCAGACTCCGCTGTGTCTGCGCTCCCCAGCGGCGATCTGCCGGCACTGCAACCTCTCCCATGGTATCGTGCTCCATACGGGTATTCACAAAAAGTCCCCCTATCCTGTTTTTATTGCCCGGAAGCTGCAGCGGCGGGCATCGCCCATGGATTTGCAGGGAAATCTCCCGCCCGGCGGGGAAAAAGCACAGAAACCCCCGCGGGTCTCAAGCTCTTTTGACAGAGCCCGGACAAAACTATCCTGCCCGGCCACATGCGTCCACCCATGGATACAGCTTCTCACCCTCTGTGCAAAACAGGCGGCCGGAGCAAAGCCCGCCGCCCGTCTTTCCCTCTCTCACCTCTCTGAGTGACTCTGAACCGCCGAGATGCCGCAGGGCTTGTAAGCGGATGTCAGCACTTTTTCAAAGACCGGCGCGTCCGGCTCCTCCACCCGCCGCAGAATCTGTTCCCCGGCGGCATTGCCCAGCTCCTCCACCGGCTGGATGATGGAATCCATCCGATTGGAGTAGAGATGATAAAAATCGTAATCATAATCGACGAAGCTGACCAGATCAATGTCCTCCGCCAGCCGGATGTTCTTCAGGTTCAAGTAGCTGATCGTCTCCAGCGCCATCAGGCCCTGGCAGACAATCAAAGCGTCGCACTTCTGCTCCAGCAGCTCGTCCAAACAGGTCCGGGCGCTGTTCTCCATGGAGTCACCATAGCGGACCAGCCCCTCCTCCTGGACCAGGCCGCAGTCCGCCACCGCCTGCTGATAGGCAAAAATCCGCTCCTTCGTCGTGGAGAGCCGGGGCAGGCCCCCGATGATGCCCACCCGTCGGGCCCCCTTTCCCGCCAGCCGGCATACGCTGCGGTAGATCGGCTGAAAGTTGGACACACAGATGGAGGAATACTTTTTCTCCTCAAAGGTGCGGTCTACCAGCACCACCGGAAAACCGGCGGGAATCAGCTCGTCAAAACGGCCGAAATCGTCAATGGTGCTGGCGACCAGCAGCCCGTCTACCAGCCCCGCGGTCAGCAGGCGGATGGTATTCTCCTCCCGCTCCATGTTCTCCCTGGTATTGGCAATAATCAGGTGGTATCCACGGGCGGACAGCTGGTTTTCCACCGCCTCGATCATCGTCGCAAAAAACTTATTGGAGATATCCGGCACGATAAAGCCGATGGTCTTTTTCTTTCCCGTGCGGAAACTGCGGGCGGAGGCATCCGGTGTATAGCCCAGCTCGGCAATGGCCTGATAGACCTTCTCCTTGGTTTCGCTGGAGACATAGCGTGTATTGTTAATCGTGTGGGACACCGTGGCGGTAGAGACGCCCGCCAGCCGGGCTACATCGCTGATGGTCACTTTCATCTTACCCACTCCTTGCGCAAAACCCGTTTGCCTTGCGTAATTCTATTTGCGTAATCAATTGCTAGTATAGAATACTCCCCGGTTTTCGTCAAGATTTTTCCCATGCTTTTTCCCTAAATCCCACATTTTTTGAGATTTAATTATCAAAAATTAACAACCGCAGGCTCACAATGTTATCTGAAATGACAATTGTCAAAAAGCTGACGGTATGATACCATTACTTCTGGAAAATTGACCAGGCAAATCGTTTACGCAAACGTTTCGACATTCCAGCCACTTCATTTTTATTTATTTGGAAGGAGCAGATATCTATGAAAGCTAAAATTGGCATCAACGGTTTTGGACGCATCGGCCGCATCGTGTTCCGCGCCGCTCTGAAGCGGGATGACGTCGAGGTTGTGGGCCTGAACGATCCCTTCATGAGCCCCGAGTATATGGCCTATATGCTGAAATACGACTCCGTTCACGGCCGGTTCCCCGGCGAGGTCTCCTACACTGCCGATGCCCTGGTGGTGGACGGCAAGGAGTTCAAGGTCTTTACCGCCAAGGAAGTCGGTGATATTCCCTGGGCCAGCGTGGGCGCCGAGTATATCTGCGAGTGCACCGGCCAGCACCTGAGCAAGGACAAGTGCCAGGGCCATATCACCGCCGGCGCCAAGCATGTCGTCATGGGCGCCCCCTCCAAGGACGACACCCCCATGTTTGTCATGGGCGTCAACAATCAGAAGTACACCTCCGACATGACCTTCGTGTCCAACGCCTCCTGCACCACCAACTGCCTGGCCCCCATCGCCAAGGTCCTGAACGACAAGTTCGGCATTGTCGAGGGTCTGATGACCACCGTCCACTCCGTCACTCCCACCCAGAAACTGCTGGACGGCGCCTCCATGAAGGACTGGCGCGGCGGCCGCGCCGCCACCGGCAACATCATCCCCTCCTCCACCGGCGCCGCCAAGGCCGTGGGCAAGGTCATCCCCGAGCTGAACGGCAAGCTGACCGGCATCTCCATGCGCGTCCCCACTCTGGACGTCTCCGTGGTGGACCTCACTGCAAAGCTGGCAAAGCCCGCCTCCTATGAGGACATCTGCAAGGCCATGAAGGAGGCCTCCGAGGGCGAGCTGAAGGGCGTTCTGGGCTACACCGACGAGGACGTCGTCTCCTCCGACTTCCTGGGCGATCCCCGCACCTCTATCTTTGACAAGAAAGCCGGCCTCTCCCTGACGGATACCTTCGTGAAGGTCGTCTCCTGGTATGACAACGAGTGCGGCTATGCCAACAAGATGGTGGAGCTCATCGCCTATATGTTCTCTGTTGACAACAAATAATTTAGCCCTGCTCCTCTTTGATATCAATCCTGTTTTTAAGTGCCGGCGGACAGAAGTCCGCCGGCACCTGTTTTTTGAGATTGGGCCCATTCCTCCGTCAAGCCGGATCCGGATCGGAACCCACAGCCGGGGCTGACGCCCGCCGGCGAGGATAATGCCGCCCGTGCCTCTTTCGGCCCCGAAAAAACGCGCTGCCCCTTGTCAATCGAAGGTACCATCGATTGACAAGGGAAAACACGCCTGCCGGCGGCCAAAACGGGCGCTGGACTTCGTTCTCGGATTTGGCGGGCGACAGCCCGCCTGCATCCTGCGGCCTTGCCACCCCCCATTTTAGCTCGCCGGCAGGTCCTGTGGAGTTTTTCGGAAGTGAAAACGGACGCCGGCAAGACAGACGAGGCAGCCGGGCTGTCGCCCGGCAACGAGGATAACGCTGCTGGCGTCTGTTTTAGCCCCGAAAAACCGTATTTTCCCTTGTCAATCGATGGTATGGTATGCCTATGCTATTTCCACCCATAAAAAAACCTACCCCCCATTCGCTCCAACGGCGAATGGGGGGCTACACGTGGATCGGGTTTTCCAAAATGTCTACCTCCAGGCTTGCTTCAGAATTACCGTTCAGATGCGGGGGAAATACCGGTGAAACAAAAACTCAGGGATATCTCTCCAATCCATAAAACATCGGTACACGCAGATCTCTGCTCTGGAGCTTTCCAAAACGGTCTCGTGTTGCTCAAGACAATGAGTGTGTTTCGTCTTTGGGGGGTGCTTCCGGAGTTTATGCGGTTGCTGAAAAATTCTTGACTCTGAACGGTGCGGAAATCTTGGAATCTCTTGGACCTTCCTAGCCCATGGGACTCACTCCTTTCCTGTGTCTATACTATACAACATTTTCTCTATCCTGTCAATAATTTTATGCAATTTCAACATTTTTACTAAATACTGCTCTCCTGGAAACCGCAATTTGCACAAGCGGCGCTTGCCGTTTATCCCTGCCTCCCGGTTTGAAACTGTTAAAACGAGAAATAATAGACACATTCTCCGGGCCGGCGCACTGCCGGGCCGCGGAATAATGGCCTGTATCCGCAGCCGGAAGGCTGTAAACGGCTGTCAATACAGGTTTCAAAACTTACAGAATACAGGAGGCTCTTGCTATGAAAGCGACGGTCAATGAAAGCTGCATCGGCTGCGGTCTGTGCGCTGATACCTGCCCCTCGTGCTTCTCCATGGGGGACGACGGTCTGGCCCACGGCGGGGAGGTTCCGGAGGAGCTGCTGGACTGCGCCCAGTCCGCCCGGGACGGCTGTCCGGTCAGCGCCATCAGCATTGAGGAATAATCCCCTGAGACGGGGCGGAGAACCGCCGGGTGCTCCCTCCCGTCTCTCCTCTTTCTGCTCTCCCTTATAAAAACCAGGGCAGGTACGGCGGCAAAATGCAATATGTCCGGGGGATATAATCCCCTTCGCTGCACATACTACCATGGATTGGCAGGGGCGGGGGTGCTCCCTGCCGGCGACGGTACTTGACGGAGGTGGCGCATGGAGAAGTTGTCAAACCATTACACAGAGAATGTACAGCGCTTCAACGAAACACTGGGGGTCGGCCGCAGCTGTGACATCGTCAGCAGGGACTACATCATCGGCGGAAAGCGGGCCAGGATCTGGGTGATCGACGGCTACGGCAAGGATGAGACCCTGGAGCGAATGGGAGCCTTCTGGCTGTCTCTGAACGGGGCGGATGTGGACGGGCTCACCGCCATGCAGGACTTCGCCGACCGATTTATCACCTTTTCGGAAACAGATGTGAGCTTTGACCCGGAGGATATCGTCACCTCCGTTCTGCTGGGCAAAACCCTGCTGTTGATGGAGGGACTTGCCGGCGCCGCGCTGATGGATGCAAAGGACTATCCCAGCCGGAGTGTGGCGGAGCCGCCGGACGGCAAGGTCCTCCGGGGCTCCCACGACGGCTTTGTGGAAGCGGTGGTGCCCAATATGGCGCTGCTGCGCCGCCGTATCCGGGATCCGCATCTGACCATGGAGGGCCATAAAATAGGCCTGCGCTCCCGCACGGACGCGGTGCTGTGCTATCTGGACGACAAGGCGGATCCCGGGCTGCTGGAGGAGATTCGAACCAAGTTGAACGCCATTGACGCCAACTCCCTGGTCATGTCCCAGGAGAGCGTGGCGGAGGCCATCCGGCCCAAGCGGAAGCAATGGTACAATCCCTTTCCCAAGGTGCGGTACACGGAGCGGCCGGACAGCGCCGCCGCCAGTATTATGGAGGGCAGCATCATCCTGATGGTGGACAACTCCCCCTCGGTGATGATTCTGCCCACCACCTTCTTCGACTTCACCCAGGAGGCCAACGAATTTTACTTCCCGCCTCTGGTGGGCACCTACCTGCGGCTGCTGCGGATCATCGTGTTTCTCATCTCCCTGCTGATTACGCCGGCCTGGTATATGATGGTCAGCGAGCCCAACCGCCTGCCGGGATGGCTGGATTTTCTCTCCTCCCCGGAGCCGGCCTCCCTGCCGCTGCTGTGGCAGCTGCTGGTGGTGGAATTTTTAATCGACGTCCTAAAGCTGGCCTCGCTGAACACGCCGGACTCCCTGTCCAACTCCTTCTCCATGCTGGGAGCCCTGATTCTGGGTGACTTCGCTGTACAGGCCGGATGGCTGGGGCCGGAGGTGCTGGTGTATATGGCCTTCGTGTCCGTGGCCAGCTTCGCCCAGCCCAGCTATGAGATCGGCTACGCCTTCAAGCTGCTGCGGGTGGCGCTGCTGCTGGCCACCGCGGCGTTCGACGTATGGGGGTTCTTCCTGGGGATTCTGGGAATCCTGGTGCTGCTGGCCACCACAAAGCCCCTGGTGGGAAAGGGGTATCTGTACCCGCTGATCCCCTTCAACGGCAAGGCCCTGCGACGGCTCTTCATCCGGGAGCCCATCAGCCGGGACAACACGTGAAGGCGCAAAAAGAGGAGCGGCTGTGCCGCTCCCCTTTTTCGCGCTTCCAATCAAAATTCCAGGTTCTTGCCGTCTCTGTCGAACACGTGGCAGACATTGCCGCTGAAAGTTAGGTTCAGCTTGTCGCCGGCGTGGAAGGAGTCAATATGCTCTCCCTCGGCGTTCATGGTGGGAACGATGACCACCACGTCCTTGCCCTCGGCGTTGGCGTGGAAGTGGACCTCGCTGCCCATCATCTCGCTGACCTCCACCGTGGCGGTAAGGGTGTTGCTCGCCTCCTTGGACAGCACCATGTGGCTGGGACGGACGCCCAGGGTGATGTCCTGGGCCGCCACGTTGTGGGCCGTCAGGTTCGCCTGCTTCTCCGGGGAGAGCTCCACGGTGCAGCCGCCCACGCTCACGCTGTACTTCCCGCCCTCGTTCAGGAGCTTGGCGGAGAAGAAGTTCATCTGGGGCATGCCGATGAAGCCGGCCACAAAGAGGTTGGCGGGGTGGTCGAAGACCTCCTGGGGGGTGCCGATCTGCTGGATGAAGCCGTCTTTCATGATGACGATCCGGTCGCCCAGGGTCATGGCCTCGGTCTGGTCGTGGGTGACGTAGATGAAGGTGGTGTTGATCTTCTGCCGCAGCTTGATAATCTCGGCGCGCATCTGGTTGCGGAGCTTGGCGTCCAGGTTGGAGAGGGGCTCATCCATCAGCAGCACCTTGGGCTCCCGGACGATAGCACGGCCGATGGCCACGCGCTGACGCTGGCCGCCGGACAGCGCCTTGGGCTTGCGGTCTAAGTACTGGGTGATGTCCAGGATCTCGGCGGCCTCCTTCACACGGCGGTCGATCTCCTCCTTGGGGGTCTTGCGGAGCTTCAGGGGGAAGGCCATGTTCTCGTAAACGGTCATGTGAGGATACAGTGCGTAGCTCTGGAACACCATGGCGATGTCGCGGTTCTTGGGCTCCACATCGTTCATGAGCTTGCCGTCGATGTACAGCTCGCCGCCGGAGATCTCCTCCAGGCCCGCCACCATGCGCAGCGTGGTGGACTTGCCGCAGCCGGAGGGACCGACCAGAACGATGAACTCCTTGTCGGCGATGTCCAGGCTGAACTCCTGCACGGCCACGACGCCCTCGTCTGTCACCTGCAGGTTCACCTTCTTCTCGGGATCGCCCGCCTTCTTCTTGGCCTTCTTCTCGCCGCCGCTGTGGGGATAGACCTTCTTGATGTTCTTCAGGTTCAGAGTTGCCATACACTTCGGCTCTGATGGAGCGGCCTCCGCCCTCTCCACCTCGCCCCGGGGCGCGTGTCCCCGCGGACTTTACGGCAGGTCTCCACACTGCCGCACCGCAAGCCGCTGCGGATTTTCCTCCTTTTTGTCTGGTGCCGGGGGCTGTGGAAGTGGAGCAGCCCGCGGCCCTGGTTTATTTATGGAAAGGCGGACGAATCCGCCCAATCCAACGGAAAAATGGAAGCATTCAGCTCTTTACGACCTGCCCCTTGAACACGATGGCCCGGATGGACAGGTCCGCCTGATCCAGCAGGACAAGGCTGGCCTCCTTGCCCACGTCCAGGGTTCCGGCCCGGTCCTCGATGCCGATGGAGCGGGCGGGGTTGTAGGTGCATGCCCGCACCGCGTCCGCCAGGGGGACGCCGAAGGCCGCCGCCTGGCGCAGACAGCCCATCAACGTGGTGACGGAGCCCGCCAGCGTCTCCGGGTGGCCCAGGATGGTGGCCCGGTTGCCGTGGACCTCGATCATCTGTCCGCCGAAGGGGTATTCGCCGTCCGGCATGCCTGTGGCCCGCAGAGAATCGGAGATGATAATCATCCTCTCCCTGCCAAACAGGTCAAAGGTCAGCCGCACCACCGCCGGGTGGATGTGGATGCCGTCGCAGATCAGCTCCGGCTGGACGGCGGGGACCTCGTAGGCCGCGCCGATGACGCCAGGGTCTCGATGGGCCAGGGGCGGCATGGCGTTGAAGAGATGCGTCGCGTGGTCGGCTCCCGCTTCAAAGGCGGCTTTGGCGGTCTCGTAGTCCGCCACGGTGTGGCCCACGGAGACATGAATGCCCATCTCCCGGGCGGCCTTGATAAACTCCACGGAGCCGGGCTGTTCCGGCGCCACAGTCACCAGCTTCACGCAGCCCTCTGCCGCCGCCTGGAGGCGCTCCAGCATGGCTGCGTCCGGGTCGTGGAGAAATGCCCCGTTCTGGGCGCCCTTTTTGGCCATGCACAGGAAGGGCCCCTCCAGATGGGCGCCCACCACCTCCGCGCCGCCGGTGTTGTGCCTGCGGTGGGCGGCGGTGTTTTTGCAGATGGCCGTCAGCTGGTCCTCCGGCAGCGTCATGCCGGCGGGGCAGAGATAGGTGACGCCCTGGGAGAGCTCAAAGTCCGCGATTTTCTGCAGGCCCTCCGGCGTGGCGTCGCTGAAATCCTCTCCCACGCAGCCGTGGAAGTGGACGTCCACCAGGCCGGGGATCACATAGCAGCCGTTGGCGTCCAGCGTCTCGCCGCCGGCGCCAGGCCCCGCGATCAGCGTCCCGTCGGTGCAGACGTCCCGGGCGACAAACCCCTGTTCCAGGTCAAAGACCTGGCCGCCGGTTATCCGCATACGCATACCCCCGCCTGGATCAGCTTGCCCAGAGCCGCCTCGTCGCCCACCAGCACCACGTCGTTGTGGAGCTGGAGGATGGAGCCGGGGCAGCGGGGCGTGATGGGCCCGCAGACGGCGTTGTAGATGGCGTCCGCCTTGTCCGCGCCGCTGGCCAGCAGCAGCACCCGGCGGGCGGCCATGATGCAGCCGATGCCCATGGTAAAGGCCTGCTTGGGCACCTCGTCGCGGCTGGCGAAGAAGCGGGCGTTGGCGTCGATAGTGCTCTCCGCCAGATCCACCACGTGGGTGGCCTTCATAAAGTCCTCGCCGGGCTCATTGAAGCCGATGTGGCCGTTACGTCCCACGCCCAGCAGCTGCAGATCGGCGTAGCCCAGGGCGCGGATGCGCTCGTCGTACCGGGCGCACTCGGCGGCGGCGTCCTCCGCCAGACCGTCGGGCACCCAGGTGTTCTCCGGGCGGATGTCGATGTGGTCAAAGAAGTGGCTCTGCATGAAATAGCGGTAGCTCTGGTCGTGGTCCGGGGCCAGGCCCTTGTACTCGTCCAGGTTCACGGAGCGGACCTCCTTGAAGCTGAAATCGCCCCGCTGGTGCCAGGCCACCAGCTGCTTGTAGGTTCCCACCGGCGTGGAGCCGGTGGCCAGGCCCAGCACGCAGTCCGGACGGCGGATGACCTCGGCAGAGATGAGGTTGGCCGCACGGCGGCTCATGGCATCGTAGTCCTTCTCACAGTAAATTCTCATGCTACGTCCTCCCTTTTTAAAGCTTCCGTCACCCGCGATCCGGCAGCTCTATGGATACCGCCGCCGCAGGCGAAGCGAGTTGAAATGAACCTTTCAGCGCAGTGCTGTTATATCATATCACAGAAGTACCGCAGTCCGCCAGAGAAAATCTGCAGATTTTCTCAAATATTCCCATCCGGATGCCGCATCAGCCCTTGACGCCGCCGGAGGCCAGACCGCTGACCAGGTTCTTCTCGATGCACATGAAGAGGATAACCACGGGGATAATGGCAAAAATCGACGCGGCAAAGAGATACTGCCACTCGATGATGTTATAGCCGTTAAAGGTGTTGATGCCCACCGTCAGGGGCTTGAGGGTGTCGGTCTGGATGAGGCACAGGGCCACGGTGTATTCGTTCCAGGCGTTGATAAAGATGAAGATCAGCGTGGTGACGATGCCCGGTGCGGCCACCGGCAGCAGCACCTTCATCATGGACTGGACCCGGGTACAGCCGTCGATGGTGGCGGCCTGCTCCATCTCCGCGGAGATGCCCATGAAGGTCCCCCGCAGGAGCCACACGGTAAAGGCCTGGTTGAACGCGGCGTTGATAAAAATCAGTCCCCAGATGCTGTCCGTCAGACCCATGTTCAGCATGACCTTGTAGATGCCGATCAGCAGCACCACCGGGGCAAACATCTGTGAGACGATGATGACGCCCAAAAAGGCGGTCTGACCCCTGAACTTCATGCGGGCCAGGGCGTAGGCGGCGGGGATGCCGCAGAGCATGGCGATGATGGTGGACCCGCCGGCGATGAGGATGGAGTTGAGCATGTACTTGGCCATGGGGGCCCGGCTCCAGATGTCGATGAAGTTGGTCCACAGGGCCGTCACCGGCAGGACGGTGCCGTTGGGCGAGAAGATCTCCGCCCGGCTTTTCAGGGCGGTGCAGAGCATGGCGAAATAGGGGTACAGGGTGATGACGCACACATCCAGCACCACCAGGTACAAAAGGACCCGCAGAACCGTCTTCTTCACGGAGACCGGCTTTTTCAAAGCGGTATCGGGCGCACTCACAGGTCGTCATCTCCTTTCCGCAGGGTGTAGATCATGTAGACGCTGGCGCAGATCAGCAGGATGATGAAGCCGATGACCGACACGGCGGCGGCCTCGCCCTGCTTGCCGTTGTAGAAGGCCAGCTTGTAGAGGTAGGTGACCAGGGTGTCCGTGTGGTTGGCCGGGTCGCCCTTGGTCATGGTCCAGATAATGGGGAAGGAGTTGAACACGTAGATGATGTTCAGCACGGTGGCCACCGTCAGAGACGATTTCACCAGGGGCAGGGTGATGCTGAAAAGCTTCTGGAAGTAGCCGGCCCCGTCCACCGTGGCGGCCTCGTAGTAGGACCCGTCGATGCTCTGGAGACCGGAGAGAACGCAGAAGGTGACAAACGGAATGGTGACGAAGATGCCGCAGGCGATCTCCCAGGCGAAGTAGGCCTCCGGCGTGGGGGTCCAGTTCACCGGGGCGCTGATCAGGCCAATCCGCATCAGGAGGGTATTCAGGGTGCCGTAGTCGGTGTTGATAATGAAGTCCCAGGCGCTGGCCTGAATGACCAGGGTGGTGGCCCAGGGGAAGACCACGATGGCCCGGGCGATTTTCCGCCCCCGGAACTTGTTGTTCAGCACCAGGGCCAGCATGAAGCCCAGCACGGTGGAGAGGACCACCACGGCCACGGTCCACACCAGGGTGTTCTTCAAAACCAGGGAGAACGAGGGATTGCTGATGACCTTGGAGAAATTCCCAAGACCGTTGAAGCCCTTGATCTTGCCTGCCCGGCTGACGTTGCTCATGGCCATCTGGAAAACGGTCAGGATGGGCACAAGAATGAAGATCGCCATCAGGATCACGCTGGGCGCGATCCAGATGTAGGGCTCCACCCTCCGGAACAGCCTCTTCCCGGAGCTGCCGGAGCTCTTTTGCGCGGGCAGTCTCTCGCCCGCGGGAGCAGATTTGGTCGCTGTGCTCACAAAAGACACCTCCCTAAAATGTTTCTCTCCGGCCGCTTTCCAAGGGCGGAATACCCGCCCTTGGAAAGCGGCCGCAAAGGGAAGAACCGCGGGCCGGACCAAGCCGGCCCGGCCCGCGGCTGTGCGTTCAGTTTCAGATTTTATGGACTGCCGTCCTCAGTTGGGGAGGGTGGACTGGAGGGTATCCAGCAGCTCCGCGACGTCGCCGCCCAGCAGCGCATGCTGCTCCACGTCGATGACGCCCTGCTTCACATCCGCCCACTCGGCCTTGGCGGCGGGATAGAACTTGGCGGAGCCCACGATGTCGATCCATTCGCCGGCAGCGGGGTCGGCGGCAGCCATGATCTCGCCGCCGGTGGTGGTGGCGGGCAGGAAAGTCTCCATGATGACCCAGTCGGAGTACCGGGTATCCTCATAGAAGTAGTCGAAGAACTCCTTGATGGCGTCGACCTTGTCGTCGGTGTCCTCTTTGTCAAACACCATGAAACGGTCCATGACGCCCACGGAGGCGGTCGCCTTGCCCTCGTTGGCAGGGATGGAGGCGATGCCGAAGTTGATGGGGTTCGCCTGGCCCTCCACGTAGTTGGTGATCTGGTTGGGGCCGATCATCATGGCCAGCTTGCCGCCGGCGAACAGCTCCTGCAGGTCGTAGCGGGTCTCGTTGGCGGGGTCGGTGTTGGTCAGGCCGTCCTTGACCAGCCCGATGATGTACTCAACGGCCTCCACGTTCTCGGGGGTGTTCAGAGTCCAGTTGCCCTGGGCGTCGGTGAAGTCGCCGCCGTTGGTCCAGGAGTAGTAGGCGAAGCAGGCCTGGCCCTCGTCGGTGGTCATATCCACGCCCCAGGGATAGATGCTGGAGTCATAGGCCTTGATCTTCTCGCAGACGTCGCGTAGCTCAGCCCAGGTGGTGGGAACCTCCGCGCCGGCAGCCTCCAGGATATCCGCGTTGTAGTACATGGCGCGGGCGGAGGCCAGGTCGGGGATGGCCCAGACGGTGCCGTCGATCACAGACTGCTCCAGGAAAGCGGGATAGAACTTGGCGTAGGTCTCGTCGGAGACGAAGTCCTGAATGGGACGCAGCAGGTCGTCGGCCACATAGTCGGCGAAGACGTCGATGTTCAGGATGTCAGGGGGAGTGTTGCCGGAGATCCGGGTGTTGACCACGGTGTAGATGTCGTTCCAGGAGACGACCTCCACGTTCAGGTCGATGTCGTCGTGGCTGGCGTTGAAGTCCGTCTGGAACTGGGCCCACCAGTCCTTGGTCAGATCGCCGTACTGGGCGGCGATGACGTTGAGGGAGACCTTCTCAGCGGGGGTCTCAGGAGCAGGCTGGTCGGTGTTGGCGGGCGGAGTGTCGGGCGTCGCGGGGGTGTCGGTTTTGCCGCCGCAGGCCGCCAGTGCCATCGTCATGACCAGAGCCAGCAGCAGCGCAAAAAATCTCTTCATCTTCATTCTCCTCTTCTAAAAATATGTAGGAAATTCTCTGCGGAAAGAAATCTGTGGAAATAATCCACAAATGCCTTTCCGTAATATCAATTATACTTGTTCATTCTGCGAATAATAGGGCAAAAAGTCCGCTTTATAGAAAAATCGTACGAACCGCGAAAGTTCGTACGATTTCGTAATCGATTAACCTGATATTGCGGCTCCGCCCCGCCCGCTTTTGCGGAAAGCGCTGGGGGTGCTGCCGGTGACGGCGCGGAACACCTTGGAAAAGTAGTTGTAGTCGCTGATGCCCACCATCTCCCCCACCACGGAGATGGGAAGGCTGCTCTGGAGCAGCAGGCGCTTGGCCTCACTGATGCGCCGCTGGGCAATCAGATGGGACAGCGTATATCCCCCGGAGAGCTCCTTGGCCAGGGCGCACAGCTTGGTGCGCCCGATGCGCAGTTCCCGGGACACGGAGGCCAGGGAGAGCTTTTCCATATAGTGCTGATCCAGATACAGCTCCAGCTTCTGCAGGTCCGTCTGCTCCGCCGTCAGTATCATGCCCTTGAGCTGGATATAGGCGGACAGGGCCTCCAGCGTCTCGGCATAGGCCTGCAGCTCCTTCTGGCTGTACTGCCGGAACTGAAAGAAGGCGGGGCGCAGAGCATCCGCCCCGCCGGGATACCACTCCAGCAGGGGACGGCTGTTCTCCCACTGCTCCTCCATGGGTGAGTCGTCCAGATAACAGCCGAAGGCCAGGTAAGCCAAGGGGCGCTTTTTGTCGAAAAGGGGCATAATCGCCTCGCAGATACCGGCGTGGCAGCGATAGAACTGAAAGCCCCTCTCCGCGGTGTAGTGCTGGATCTTGCACCGGTCACAGGCCACACACCGCTCGTGTCCCTCGGGGAGGTCGTTGAGCATCCGGCAGAAGGGCGGATGGCCTTTGAAAAGGTTGATGTCCCGGCCCTCCGGATCCAAAATATTGGCGGGCAGCCCGGTGAGAACGTTGAGGTTGGCAATCAGCTTGCGCAGGCGCTCCTCGTCAAACAGGATATTCATCTCCGCCATCCGTGTTTCACCTCCCAGGTGGATGGACAACGCTCTGCCCCAGATGGGGCAGAGCGTATATGGGAAGGCGCCTTCCCATAGTCCCTCTCCGTTTTGTTCTCAGTTTTTGCCGCGGTACTGGTTGACGATGGCCTGCAGCTCACCCCAGCGGCGCTCCATATCGCTCACCAGCTTGCACTGGGTGCGGCAGCGGTCCAGATTCTGCCGCTCCCGGCTGATGTGGAAGTACTCATCCCCCGCCAGGTAGTCGGTGAGAAAACGGATTCCGCACTCCAGGGTCATCAGCTTGGCACCCCAGGGCAGGTATTCAATCTCCGCATCCGTCAGGGAGCCGCCGGCCCCCTCCAGAAATGCCCTGGTGTACACGGCAAACAGGTCCACATCCAGGTTGACCCTGTCCAGGTCGGTCTCATCCTCGGCGCTGTGGTTGGCGCCGAAGCGGATGGAATCGCCGAAGTCATAGATCACCAGCCCCGGCATCACGGTGTCCAGGTCGATGATGCACAAGCCCTCGCCGGTGGCCTCGTCCATGAGGACGTTATTCAGCTTGGTGTCGTTGTGGGTCACGCGGACGGGGAGCTTCCCCTCCCGCATGGCGTTCAGGGCCACGGAGCAGTCCGCCTCCCGGGAGAGCATAAAGTCAATCTCCTGCCGGCACTCCTCCGCCCGGCCCAGCCTGTCCTCCTCCACAGCGGCCTTCAGCTTGGCCAGCCGGTCCTCCGTGTTGTGGAAATTGGGGATGGTCTCGTAGAGGGTCTCCGCCGGGTAGTCCTTCAAAAGCTGCTGGAAACGGCCAAAGGCCCGCCCGGAGGCCGCAAACAGCTCCGGCGTATCCGCCGCCTGGTGGCAGACAGTGCGCTCCACAAAGGGATAGAGCCGCCAGGCCCCGCCCTGGCTGTCCGTATAGTAGGGCTCCCCATTCCTGGGGCGGATGACCTCCATGGCCTCCCGGCTGCGGTCGCCGCCCCGCCTCTCCACCTCCCGGCCCAGGTACTCGGTGACGCCGATGATGTTCTCCATCAGCTGGTCCGGCCGCTTGAAGGCGGCGGCGCTCATGCGCTGGAGGATAAAGCGGCGGCAGCAGCAATCCTCCGGCTGGGTGTGTACGCAGAAGGTGTCGTTGATATGTCCCTGTCCGTATCGGACCGCGCCCACCACGGGGGCGCCGAAGTCAAAGGCCCCCAGGACCTCCTGTAAGGTCTGTTCCGCCCGGATCATGCCCGCACCTCCCAGAGATTGTCCGGATACAGCCCGGAGGCCGTCTTTTCCGCAATGGCCGCCACCACCGCGGGCTTGTCCTCCCGATAGGTGACGCCGTACCACTTGTCCTCACTGCGCAGGACCTTTACCCGGGCCTTCCCCTCGTCGATCAGCTGGCTGACCACGCTGGGCAGGAAGTACTCCGCCTTGGCGGGATTTTCGGCCAGGGCCCTGTCCAAAAAGGCGGGAAACCGCTTCCAGGCCTCGTCCAGAAAGCTGCGGTTGAAGCCCCACATATTCATAGACACGATGGTATCCCCGGGCAGCTCCGTCCAGGTCTCTCCGTCATCCTCGGTAAAGCGGGGGGGCTCGCCCTTTTCAATCTTGGTGCGCTCCGTCACCTGGGTGAGGAAGCGGTCCGCCGTCTCCTCGCACACCCCCCGGGCCACGGTGCCGTTCTCCGTCACCGTGTTCTTCAGGAGGTACCCCACCATCACATACTCGTACAGCGCCCCGTCGGGATGGTCGGAGAGGTAGGCGTAAATCTCCCGGAAGGCCTCCGGCCCGTAGTAGTCGTCGGCATTGATCACGGCAAAGGGGCCGTCCACGATGTTCCGCACCGCCAGGGCCGCGTGAGCGGTGCCCCAGGGCTTGCTCCGCTCTGCCGGAACGGTATACCCCTCCGGCAGATCCTCTCTCAGCTGATAGGCGTATTTCACCTCCATCGCCCCGGCCACCCGGTCGCCGATGGCGGCCTTGAAGTCGGCCTCGATCTCCGGCTTGATGACAAATACCACCGTCTCAAATCCCGCCCGGCGGGCGTCGTAGATGGAGTAGTCGATAATCAGCTGGCCGTGGCTGCCCACGGGGTCCAGCTGCTTGAGGCCGCCGTACCGGCTGCCCATGCCGGCGGCCATGATGACAAGAACAGGCTTGCTCATAATCCGTTCCTCCTTAACCCTTATATCCGTTGGGGTTCATGGACTGCCACTTCCAGGAAGAGGCACACATCTCCTCAATGCCCAGCTGCGCCTCCCAGCCCAGCTCCTCCCTGGCCTTGGCGGGGTCGGCGTAGCACACGGCGATATCCCCGGGGCGGCGGGGATCGACGACATAGGGCAACTCCCTGCCGCAGGCCTTCTCATAGGCGTGGAGCACATCCAGCACGCTGTATCCGTTGCCGGTGCCCAGGTTGCAGATGAAGAGCCCGCACCCGGTCTCCAGCTTCCTCAGCGCCGCCACATGGCCCCGGGCCAGATCCACCACGTGGATATAGTCCCGCACGCCGGTGCCGTCGGGGGTGGGGTAGTCGTCGCCGTAGACGTGGAGCTTCGGAAGGTCCCCCACGGCCACCTTGGCGATATAGGGCACCAGGTTGTTGGGGATGCCGTTGGGGTCCTCGCCGATGAGCCCGCTCTCATGGGCGCCGATGGGGTTGAAGTAGCGCAGCAGCGCCACGTTCAGCGTGGGATCTGCGGCGCAGTAATCGGAGAGGATACGCTCCTGGAAGAGCTTGGTGGTGCCGTAGGGATTGGTGGTGCCGCCGATGGGGAAGTCCTCCCGGATGGGCACGGTGGCGGGGTCGCCGTACACTGTGGCGGAGGAGGAGAACACAAAGTTTTTCACACCGTGCCGCCGCATGGCCTGCAGCAGATACAGTGTGCTGATGAGATTGTTGGAGTAATACTCCAGCGGCTTGCCGACGCTCTCTCCCACGGCTTTCAGCCCGGCGAAGTGCATCACCGAATCAATCCCCGGATTCCGGACAAACAGGGATTCCACCTGCTCCGCGTCACACAGCTCCGCCTTGATGAAAGGCACTTTTTTCCCGGTGATCTTCTCCACCCTTCTCAGGGCCTCCTCATTGGAATTGCAGAGGTTGTCCGCCACAACGATCTCATAGCCCGCCTGGAGCAGCTCCACACAGGTGTGGCTGCCGATATACCCGGCGCCGCCGGTGACAAGAATAGACATACCGAATCTCCCCTTTTATAAAAATAATCATAAATTATCCAATTCCGCCGGCGCTTCCGCTGTAAAATCTGCCGGTGTATCCCCTATTGTAGGCGGGTCCGCCCGGAATGGGAATAGACGATTGTGTACATTATTTGCATAATCATCCGGCTCTATCCCCGCGTAGTCGGACAGCATTTTTACGCTGCGGGCGTACTCGCTGGGAGACATGCCCGTCTCCAGGCGGAAACGGCGAGAGAAGTAGTGAACGGACTGAAAGCCCAGCCCTGCCGCAATCTGGGTGAAATTCAGCCGGCCCTCCCGAATCTGCCGCCGGGCGGCCTGGATCTTCAGTCGCCCGAAATAGGTCATGACCCCGCCGCCGGTGTGGGTGTGAAACAGCTTCTGCAGCTGGCTGCGGCCCACCAGGTTGTCCCGGCAGATCTGCTCCAGCGTAAGGGGGCGGTCCACCCGCCGCTCCAGATAGGCCGTCACCTGTTCCAGCGTGCCGGGGGAATCCTTCCGCCGGGCGGCGGCAGACCGGGGCCCCGCCTCCCGTCGGATCAGGCGGATCAGCAGCTCCTCCAGCGCAGCGCACAGCAGCTGCTCGCTGCCAAAGGCCTGCCCCTCCCGCCGCCGCAGCTCGGCGGTGGCCGGGTCGTTCAAAGGCGTGGAAAAGGCCGCGGCGCTCTCTGCCACAATCCGCGCCAGCAGCGCCCGCTCCTCCGCCCGGACGGAGACCGTCCGCCCCCGGAAAAACTCCATGGCGGAGCCATCACAGGCAAAGCCCACCACCACCAGATCCGGGGCCACCCCTGCGGCAGACAGGGCGTGAAATTCCCCGGGGGCATGGAAGATGGCCTGTCCCTGGGGGATCCGACAGACCCGCTCCCCCGCCGTGACCTGGAGGGACCCCTTGTCCACATACACCAGCTCCCAAAAATCGTGTCTCTCGCCGGCAAAGGCATAGCTGCCGGCGTATTCAAAATAGTGCACCGAATAGAGCCGTGAAACTCCCAGCGGACGGCAGGGCACCAGCGGCCGGTAGAGCGGCCCTCCGCTGCTGCCCGCAGCCCCATGTACCGTATCCATAGCATCCATCCCCCCTCGCCTGCTCCGCGGCCGAGTATATGAGCACATCCTGTCCGGCGGCGGGAAATCGGCAGACTACTCCCCGCTGTGGGCCAACCGCCAGCGAAGGCCGGAGTATCTCCGCTGCTGGCGGTCGTTGGCGGCCATGGCGCGGATGGCGGCGTCATCCCCCACCACCACCAGCAGCTCCCTGGCCCGGGTCAGCGCGGTGTACAGGACACCCCGCACCATCAGGGACTGGGCCGACGGCATGGCCGCCAGCACCACGCAGCGGTATTCGCTGCCCTGGGCCTTGTGGACAGTCACGGCATAGGCCAGCTCCACCTCGCTGAGCTGCTGGGCGCCGTAGACCGCCCGCCGCCCGTCGTCAAAGGCCAGCTCCAGCAGTTCCCCGGAGGGGTCGATCTTCAAAATCCTCCCCATATCGCCGTTGAAAATCCCGGTGCCCACGGAGCCGTCGTCCCTCTCCCACACCGTGTCATAGTCGTTGCGGGTCTGCATCACCCGATCCCCCTCCCGGAACAGCTGCTCTCCCCAGAGAAGCTCCCGCTTGTCCGGGGCTCCGGGGTTCAGCGCCTCCTGGAGGCAGCCGTTGAGCCGGAGGGTGCCGCAGGGCCCCTTCCGCATGGGGGAGAGCACCTGAATCTGATCCGGCGGGACACCCATGTTCCCCGGCAGGCGGGTCCTGCACAGCTCCACCACTGTGGAGACCGTCCGCTCCGCCTCCCGGCGGCACAGGAAGAAGAAATCCCCCTGGTCGTTGCTGAGCTTCGGGGGCTGGCCCAGATTTACCGCATGGGCATTGCGGATAATGGCGGACTGCTCCGCCTGGCGGAACACCTCCCGCAAAAATACCGTCTCCACCCGTCCACTGCGGATCAGGTCGGAGAACACATTCCCCGCCCCTACGGAGGGCAGCTGATCCGCATCCCCCACCAGCACCAGGCGGGTGCCGGGGCGCAGAGCCCACAGCAGGGCGGAAAACAACGGGAGATCCACCATGCTCATCTCGTCCACGATCACCGCATCCGCCTCCAAAGGCTCCTTTTCCGTCTTGGAAAAGACCGCCTCGTGGGTGCGCTCGTCCCACTTCACCCCCAGCAGCCGGTGGATGGTCTGGGCCTCCATGTCCGCAAGCTCTCCCATGCGTTTGGCGGCACGGCCCGTGGGGGCCGCCAGTACGGTCTCCAGCCCCATCTTCCGGAACAGCGCCACAATGCCCCGCACGGTGGTGGTCTTGCCGGTGCCGGGGCCGCCGGTGAGGATCAGCACACCCCTCTGCCCCGCCAATTCCACCGCCTGGCGCTGCCGGGGGGCGTAGACCACCCCCTGCTCCCCCTCGATCTCCCGGATCGTGCGCCCGGCGGCACGGCTCTCGTCAACGTCCGCCGCCAGCAAAACGTTCAGCCGTGCGCAGGCGGACGCCTCCGCCTCCCACAGCCGCCGGAGGTAGCAGGCGTCCACGTTGGCCACCCGCTCCTGCACCGCCGCGCCCCGCTCCAGCAAACCGTCCAGCGCTGTCTCCACCGGCTCCGGATCGCAGCCCAGCAGCCGGCAGGTGGCGTCCACCAGCTTATCTCTGGGCAGAAACACATGTCCGTTGTTCTCGTTGTGGCTCAACTCGTAAGTGACGGCCGCCTCCACCCGGCACACGCTATCCGCAGACATCCCCAGGCTCATGGCGATTTCGTCGGCGGCGGAGAACTCCACGCCGCAGCCGTCCGCCGCCAGGAGATAGGGATTCTCCCGCACCATCTCCAGCGCCGTACCGCCGTACTGCTGCCGCAGCCGCATGGCCAGCACCGGCGGCAGCTGATACTGCGCCAAAAACGCCATCAGCCGCCGCAGGCCCATATGCTGGCGAAAGCCCTCTGCAATCTCCTGGGCCCTCTTTGCGGTGACGCCTTTAATCAGGCTCAGCCGCTCCGGTTCCCGCTCCAGAATATCCAGCGTCTCCACGCCGAATCGATCCACAATGCGCCGGGCGGTGGCCGGGCCAAGCCCCTTGCAGATCCCGGAGGATAGGTAGCTGAAAATCTCCTCCTCATCCTCCGGCAATGAGCGCTCCAGCTCCGCAGCCCGCAGCTGTTCCCCGTGCTGGGGATGCGTCTCCCACACGCCGGAGACCGCCAGATGCTCCCCCGGGGCCACGCAGGGGATACAGCCCACCACGGTGATCACCTCTCCCTCCAGGGTCAGCAGGCGAAGGACGGTATAGCCGTTTTCCGGATTTTGAAAAATGACACTATGTACGGTCCCCTCACAGGCGGCGGCTTCTCCCATATCTCTTGTACCCTCTGTCTCAGTTCATTTCAAATTTCCCGCCGTCCACCAGGACGGCATTTTTCTCCCGGTTTGCCAGATACTGGGCCAGCCCCCGGGCGTCCGGGGTGAGGCCGCAGTCCGCCAGAACGATTTTAGACCCCGGCAGCTGCCCCTGAACCCGGCGGATCTCCCGCACGTCGGACTCCATGGCCAGCGCCTCGCCCCGGAGGGGGAGAACCAGCAGCAGCCCCGGAATGGAGGGCCTGCCCGCATGGAACACAGCGCCGGCCACCAGCCAGACCACGGTGGTAAGGCCTACGGCGGCAAAAAATGCGATGCAGCCGTCTTGCAGTAACATCATCCTGAATCACCTCAGGATAGCCTATGCGGGAGGGCCCGGGTTTGACCCCGCCCGGCGGTCGGGGGCCGAGGGAATCAATCCCCCTCCCCCGCAGAGCGGGCGCTCTACCGCAAAATTCCCAGCTCCGCCAGAATAGCCTCTTCCCTCTCCCGCATCTGCGCCTTCATAGGCCCCTCATCCAGGTGATCATACCCCAGCAGATGCAGCACGGAGTGCACCGCCAGATACGCCAGCTCCCGGCGGCCCGAGTGCCCGTACTCCTTTGCCTGGGCCGCCGCATGCTCCATGGAGATTACCATATCCCCCAGAGGCACCAGCCCTGTGCCCGGGTCGGCGTCCTCCGCCTCCGGCAGCTCTCCCGGGGTGAGGTCGAAGGAGGGAAAGCTCAGTACGTCCGTGGGCCTGTCCACCTGCCGCATCTCCCGGTTGATCTCCCGAATCCCCGCGCCGTCGGTAATACGCACATCAATCTCGCAGGGGAAGTCCACCCCCTCCGACGCCAGGGCAGTGCGGATTACCCTGCGGAGAAAGGCCCGCCGGCCGTCGCTCACGCCGGGGATGTCGGCAGTGATGGGAATATAGTGCCGCTTTGCCATCTCAGCGCCTGTCCTTCTTTCTGTTTTTTGTATTCTCGTAGTCCTCGTAGGCCTTGACAATCCGCTGGACCATGACGTGGCGCACCACATCGGCATTGGTCAGCTCACAGATGCCGATGCCCTCCACACTGCGAAGCACCCGCATGGCCTCCTTCAGGCCGGAGGTCTTGCCGTCGGGCAGGTCGATCTGCGTCGCGTCGCCGGTAATGACAATCTTGGAGCCAAAGCCCAGCCGGGTGAGAAACATTTTCATCTGCTCCCGGCTGGTGTTCTGAGCCTCGTCCAGGATAATAAAGCTGTCGTCCAGGGTCCGGCCCCGCATATAGGCCAGGGGCGCAACCTCGATATTGCCCCGCTCCAAATACTTCTGATAGGTCTCCGCCCCCAGCATGTCAAAAAGGGCGTCGTACAAAGGCCGCAGATAGGGGTCCACCTTGGACTGGAGGTCGCCGGGCAGAAAGCCCAGCCGCTCTCCGGCCTCCACGGCGGGGCGGGTGAGGACAATCCGGTTTACCTGCTTGTCCCGGAAGGCCTGCACCGCCGCGGCCACGGCCAGATAGGTCTTTCCGGTGCCCGCCGGTCCCACGCCGATGGTGACGGTGTTGTGGAGCACGGACTGGATATAGTCCTTCTGGCCGATGGTCTTTGGCTTGATGGGCCGGCCCTTGGCGGAGATGCACAGCACGTCGCCGGCCAGCTCCGCAATCTGGCTCTCCCGCCCTGCCCGCACCAGATTGATGACATAGCGCACGTTCTGTTCGCCGATGGCCTCCCCGCGGCTGGAGAGGGTCAGCAGCGCCTGAATGGACTTGCAGGCGAGCATGGTGTCCTCCGGTTCGCCGTTGACCCGCAGCTCCCCCTCCCGGTTGGTCACGGTGACGGAGAACTCCTGCTCCAGAAGGCGGATATTCTCGTCAAAGGAGCCGAAGATATTCACGGCCTGCTCCAGCCGTTCAATGCTGATTCTCTGTTCCAAATAGGTTCACTCCCGTGTTGACGGGCCTCAGGCTTGGCCCGGTTCTTCCGTATAGATAGGCAGGCGCACCCCGATCTCCTCCACGCACTCCGCCGCCAGCGTCACCAGCAGCACGCCGTCCCTCTGCCGGGAGGTGCACAGTGTAGAGCTGACGGAGCCGTAGGGCTCCACAGCGGCGGAGAGGCAGTCCGTCAAAACGGACTCTCCGGCCCGCTCTGCCTCCGCAGCGTCCCGTGGGGTGAGAACCGTCCCGTAAAAACGGCACTTCTCCGTCACCAGCGTCACCGGCAGGCGGAGCCCCAGCAGGGACAGCGGACGCCTTTTTACTATTTTATCATATTCCGCCCCCTGAATGCTACTGTTTGAAAAGAATTTTATGCGGCGGGTCCCCACCACCAGGGAAACGAGTGTCCTCTCCTCCCCGGTATACTGCTTCTCCCTCACCTCCAGGGGCATGGCGGCGGTCAGCGTGTGCCACGTCCGGGCCGTCACGCTGCCGAGGCCCGCCAGCACCCGGGCGCCCACGGTGTCCGTGTCTTCCACCCCGGAGATCAGCAGCTGGTTTTCCGTCACGGCAGTGCCGGGCTGAACGCAGGTGACGCCGTCCATGGCCCGCACCTTCAGCACCAGCCCCGGCCGCCGGGCCACCACGTTGGAAGGAGCCTGCCGATCCACCCGCTCCGGAGCCGGAATCCGCTCCCGCACCTGGACATTGGCCCGGCAGCCGGAGACATTGACGGTGATCCAGCTCAGCTCCGGGATATCCAACAGCACGTGGTTGCGGATGCTCTCACCGTCCAGTGCCAGTCCGAAGGAGCCCAGGTGCACGTCGTTTTTCTCCAGCGCCCGCAGAATCTCCTCCGTCGGCACGGTCTCATTGCCCTCCACCGCAAAATCCCACACAAAAAAAGAGCCGATAAACAGGGCGGCGGCGCAGAGGGTCAGGCCAATCAGCAGCCCCTGCCGCCGGCGGAACCGGAACAGGAAATAGGGGGCGCCCTCCCGCTCCACCACGGTAAAGGTGCAGTCCAGATTCTTTGCCGCCAGGCGCAGCACATGCCAGTCCCGGCGGCTGAGGCGGCAGGTGAAGGCGGTGGGGGACTCCCACTCCACGTCCCAGAAGGACAGATCCCGGGCCCCGCACAAATTCAGCACCCGCTCCGGAAACGCCCCCTCCGCCCGGACGCGGACCTGGCCCCGGAGCCGGTTGACTATCCCGTTCAGCATGGCGTTACCTCACCCACTCCACAGAGAAGATCTGCCCGCCGATCCGCAGTTCCCCGGCCGTCATGGCAAGAAGGGTCAAGGCATCCCCCTTTACACGCAGGACGCCCCCGGCGGTATTGACGTCAATCTGGGTTTCGCTGTATGACAGAATGCCGCTGTGGTGCTCCAGATACAGCTGACGGCCCCCCACCATCTCCAGCCTGGGCAGGCCCGCCACCACATCCGCCGGCAGGTCGAACAGCTCCGCCACCGTGGTTAAAACGCCGGTCTCCCGGCCTCTCCGATTTCGCTCCATTCTCAGTTCACCCCTTGTGTGACCCTATGCGGGACGCGGGGAAAACTTGACTGAAAAGCGAACTGCCCCGCCGCCGGGCAGCGTTTTCCAATTGTGAATGCAGGTTCTTACCGGCCCTCCGGCGGCATAGGGTAGGGCGGTGATGTGTATGAAAATACGGTGGCGGGGCCTGGCCTGCCTGGGGCTGTGCGTCGTATTGGCCTGGTTCCTGGCGGACGCCGGGAAGATCCGGCGGGCGGCGGCGGAGGCCCTGGCCCTGTGCGGGCAGTCCGTAATCCCGGCGCTGTTCCCCTTTCTGGTGCTGTGCTCCCTGCTGGTCTCCCTGGGATTCGGGGAGCTGGCCGCCCCCTCTCTGGCGGGACTGATGACCCCCCTGTTCCGCCTGCCCGGGTGTGCCAGCTCCGCGCTGCTGCTGGGACTGGCGGGAGGATACCCCATCGGTGCGCAGACCGCGGCGGAGCTGTACCGGGAGGGATTGCTGACCCAGGGAGAGGCGGAGCGGCTGCTGGCCTTCTGCAACAACTCCAATCCGGTGTTTCTCATCAGCGTGCTGGGGGCCGGGGTATTCGGCAGCGTACGGGTCGGGGTGTGGCTGTGGCTGATCCATATCCTCTCCGCCCTGCTGACCGGGCTGGCCTTTCGCAGAGAGGGAAAATGCGGCCCCCGGCAATATCCGAAAAGGGAAATCCCCTGTCAGAATCTCTCTCTCTTCACCGCCCTGGTACAGGCGGTGAGGGGCGGGCTTGCCGGGATGCTGTCCGTCTGCGCCTTCGTCGTCTTTTTCTATGTGCTGGCCTCTCCGCTGGCCGCCCTGGGAGGGCGGCTGGGGCCGGTGCTGGTAGGTCTGACGGAGCTGTTCTCCCTGACGCCTCTGATTTCGCCGGACGGATTCGGCTTTGTGCTGGCGGCGGGCTGCACCGGATGGGGCGGGCTGTCCGTGCTGTGCCAGACCGCGGCGGTGCTGGAGGGCAGCGGCCTGCGCCTTCGCAGCTGCTTTTGGGGAAAAGCCCTCCAGGGCGCGCTGTCATCCGTGCTGGCGCTGATCCTGCGGGGCTGGGTCCTGGGCTGAAAACGCGGCCAAATTCGACAACCCTCCGTATTTTACCGCCATTTCTCTACAAAGAGAAATCACTCTGTCCCCATGGCTTTCACGGCCTTCACAACCCGGCTGGTGCCCAGCCGGGACGCCCCCAGATTGATGAAGTCCTCCGCGTCCTTCAGATCCGCGATGCCGCCGGCGGCCTTGATCTTCACCCCGGGACCGATGTGGGCGGCAAACAGGGCCACATCCTCCCGGGTGGCGCCGCCTCCGCCGAAGCCGGTGGATGTTTTGATATAGTCCGCGCCGGAGGCGGTGACTACTTCGCACATCCGGATTTTCTCCTCATCCGTCAGCAGGCAGCACTCGATGATAACCTTTAATATCTTCCCGCCGCAGGCGGATTTGACCGCCCGGATCTCCGAGAGCAGATCATCCCACCGCCGGTCCTTCACCCAGCCGAGATTGATGACCATATCCACCTCGTCCGCACCGTTCCCCACGGCGTCCTGCGCCATAAAGCATTTGGCGGCGGTGGTGTCATAGCCGTTGGGAAAACCGATGACGGTGCAGACGGGCAGCCTGCCGCCCACATAGTCCGCCGCCTGGCGCACATAGCAGGCGGGGATGCACACGCTGGCGCAGCCGTACCGCATTCCATCGTCACAGACGGCCCGGATCTCCTCCCACGTGGCCGTCTGGGTCAGAAGGGTGTGGTCGCATTTGTTCAGAATGTCTTTCAGTTCCATTTCAACTTTCTCCTTTAGCATAATAGCGGCGCTTTCCAAGCTCCTCCCTGCACTGCACCCGGCCCCGCGCCTCCAGATAGTCCAGATGGGCCAGCGCCTCTCCCACGGCGAAGAACTTCTGTTCCAGGGGGAAGTCCTCCCAGCTGCGGCTGCGGATCCTCCAGCGCATCCGCCCGGCGATCTCATAGCCGGTCAAGCCCGGTTCGTCCCGCACGGTCTGCCAGGCGTCCTCCACGCGCCGCAGGTGGTGGGCAGTCAGTTCGTCCGCCCGCTCCCGGAGGTCTCCGGTCTCCCGCCGGTGGGCGGGAAGCAGCAGCTTCACCGGCAGATCCCGTATCCTCCGCAGGCTCTCCAGGTAGCTGCCCAGGGCGTCCGGCATGCTCTCCCACCGGCAGATGTTGGGGGAGATGTGGAACAGCACGTGGTCCCCGGTGAACAGCCACCCGGCATCCGGCTCGTAAAGACACAGGTGCCCCGGCGTGTGGCCCGGCGTCAGGATACAGCGGAGGCGGTGCCCGCCGTAAAACAGCTCGTCCCCGTCCCGCAGATAACGGCACCCGCCCCACGCTCCCGGCGCGGCCGTCTGGGCGGGATTGCTGTTCCAAAGGCGATCCGTCTCCTCCCGGTCAAAGCCGTCCCGCTCATACCGGGCGTAGAGCTCCCGCCAGCAGCCGCTGTCCATATAGTCCTCCACGCCGGCACCGTCAATCTCCCCCATGAGGATGCAGCACCCGGGCCGGACAAGCTCCGGTGCCAGCCCCACATGGTCGCTGTGGAGATGGGTGACAAAGATGTCCATTCGCTCCCGGCCGGCGTCCAGCTCCTCCAGCTGCCGCTCCATGGCCGCCCGACAGGAGGCCCAGCGGAACCCGGTGTCAATCAAAAGGCTCCGCTCTCCCCGGATCAAATAGCTGTTCAGCGTTTTCAGGGGGCTTCCCTCCAGGGGGATCTCCAGCCGCCACAGGTCTTTTGCAATCTGTTCTGCCATACGTCCCTCCATCCGTCTCTCCGTACTGCCGAGTATAACAAGTTCTCCTCCCGCTGTCCAGAATACCATCGGCCGGCAGCGAGGCCGGGCCGCTCACGCCAAAGCCCATTTACACAGGCCCAAACGCAGGGCTTTCCGCCAAATTTTACCCCGCATCCCGCAAAAAATCCGGCAGAAATCCATACCATCGGTTGACGGGGGGAAACACGCCTGCCGGCATCTGTTTCAGCCCCGAAAAACCGTATTTCCCCCCGTCAATCGACGGTATGTCTGCCCCATAGTACCGCCCGCGGAGGAATACATATCCATACGGACCTTTTGTTTTTTCTTGCGAAGCGGAGCGGTTGGTGCTAGAATAATACTGTCGGCTGCACTGCCCGCCGCAGTGCGCCCTGCTCTCACAGGCGATACATCCTGAATTCGGAGGAATACCATGAAAAAAAGAATTTTCTCACTGTTTTGTGTTCTGACCCTTCTGGCCGGCACCCTTCCCGCTGCTGCCGCCCTGCAGGGAGAGGCCGCCCGCGCAGCCGACTCCCTGGCCACCCTGGGCCTTTTGGAGGCCAGTGCCTCCGGGGACTACGGGCTGGACGCGCCCGCTACCCGGGCCCAGGCCGTGGTGCTGCTGGTAAACATGGCGGGAGCGGCTCAGGACGCCGGACAGGACTCCTGGATTTCCGGCTTTACCGACGTTCCCGACTGGGCCCGTGCGGAGATCTCCTATGCCGCCCGCCAGGGGTGGGCCACCGGCACCGGGCCGACGGAGTTCAAGCCGGACAGAGCCGTTACCGCCAACGCATGGTTTTCATTTTTGCTGCGGATGCTGGGATACAGCGACAAATCCGGAGATTTCACGGTATCAGATGCGGCAGTCTTTGCGCAGCAGATCGGCCTGGCCGCCCGCACATACAGCGGCGCCCTGTCCCGGGGGGAGCTGTACCAGTCCGCCGCAGATGCGCTGACCTTCCCCTATAAGGACAGCGGTGCCACGGTGATCGGCCGCCTGGTGGAGCGGATCCCCTCGGTCCGTCCGGCAGCCAATGCCCTGGGGCTGCTGGACACAGTCCTGACGGCCCGCCAGGTGGCGGACCGTCTCACCGCCGCCGTGTTCCGCATGTCCTTCTATGAAAAGGAAAAGCAGGTGGAGGAGAATAAGCCCACCTCAAACTCCAGCGGCTTTTTCATCAGCGCCGACGGCCTGGCCGTCACCAACTACCACTCCATTGAAGACGCTGTCCACGGCACTGCCACCCTCTCCACCGGCGAGACCTTCCCTGTGGAGAAGGTCGTCTACTACGATCCGGAAATCGACATCGCCGTGCTGAAGATCTCCCAAACCACCACCACAGGCAAGTCCACCTCCGCATTCAAATACTTGGAGATGGTCGGCACCGGGGATGTCCGTCCCGGCGACAGGGTGTACTCCCTTGGCAACCCCCTGGGCGGCGGTCTGGCCGTCAGCGAGGGCGTGGTCAGCGCCACGGAGCGCGAGGTGAGCGGTTACGCCTGGCCCTGCGTAATGAACACGGCAGATATTTCCAAGGGCAGCAGCGGCGGCGCGCTGATGAACGTCTACGGACAGGTTATCGCCGTCACTACCGGCGCATTTGCCCAGGGCAACAGCATGTATCTGGGCGTTCCCGTGGATCCGGTGATGGAAGCCGATTTAACGGGGGCGGGAATGACTTTGCAGGAGGTCTGCAAAGCGGAGAAGACCAAGGTCAAAAACAGCTAAAGCCCCCGGCATACCGGCGCTTTGAAAGCCCGGACGGAGACCGAACAGAAAGGGAGCGCCTGCGGGCGCTCCCTTTTTATTGACCTGCCGCGCCGTTTTGCAGGATAAACGCCTCCAGCTCGGCCACGGTTCCCACCACCGAGACGGCGCCGGCCTCCGCCAGTTCGCCGGGCGGCGCGTAGCCGAAGAACTCCACCCCCACGCAGTCCATTCCGCAGGCCCTGGCGCCCTCCACGTCGTACTTCCGGTCGCCCACCATCAGGGCATGGCCGGGATCCGACAGCCCCAGGCGGCCCATGGCCGCACGGATGACCTCCTCCTTGCTCTGATCCCGGCTGCCGGAGCTGCCGGAAATCACCGCCAGATAGGGCGCAAAGCCAAACCGCCGGCAGATGGGAATGCACTGGGATTCCGCTTTGGAGGAGGCCAGCGCCAGCACATATCCCCGCGCCTTTAAGCGGCCCATCATCTCCGCAATCCCCGGGGCGGGGCGGTTTTTAAACTGCCCTGCGGAGACATACCGCTCCTGGAAAAGCCGCAGGGCTCTCTGGGACTCCTCCCGGCTGAATCCGCAGTACTCCCGAAAGGATTCCTGCAGGGGCGGGCCGATAAATCTCAGCAGGCCGGCGCCTTCCGGCACAGTGCCGCCCAGCGTCTCTATGGCGTACTGCACACATTCCAGCACCCCCTCCTTGGAGTCGGTCAGCGTACCATCCAGGTCGAAAAAAATATATTGATACATAGGTTCACCTTCCTGCCGGAAAGTGTATCACGCATTCCGGGTTTTCGCAAGGGGACGGCGGATTTTCTGACAGATTTCGCAGGATTGTCCCGCCGGGGCGGGAGGGGAGCCAATGCAAGCGCCGCCCACTTCCCCCTTTTCCCGTGCGGGGATACGTCACCCGGGGCGGAATTCAGGCGTAGACAATCACCATCCCCACGATGATTCCCAGCACCGCTGCCGCGGCGGGGGCCCTGCCTCTCCACATCCGCGCCGCCTCCGGCAGCAACTCCCCAAACACCACATACAGCATGGCTCCGGAGGCAAAGCTCAGCGCCAGTGCCAGCGCGGTCGGCCCCAGGGTCCCCAGGGAAAAGCCCAGCAGCGCCCCCAAAACGGTCGGCGCCCCGGTGAGGGCGGCGGCGGCTGCGGCCCGGCTGCGGCCCATGCCGCCGGAAATCAGCGGAACGGCCACCGCCATTCCCTCCGGGATATTGTGCAGGCCGATCACCGCCGCCATCAGCAGTCCGCCCCGGGGCAGTGCGCTCTCCTCCGGCTCTCTGGCAAACGACGCCCCAATGACCATCCCCTCCGGCACATTGTGCAGGGCGATGGCCGCCGCCATCACCAGCCCCGCCAGAAACAGCCCCTCATTCCGCCCGGCCCTCCGCCCAATCAGCGCGTTGAGAATACCGGTGGCGCCGCAGCCCAGCAGAATCCCCGGCGCCGTCAGCCACAGCCGCCCCCCGTCCGGGGACACGGCATCCGCCAGAAGGTCAAAGCACACCACCGCCACCATCACTCCCGCGGCAAAGCTCAGCAGCAGGCTCACCGCCCGGCTGGAGTCCCGCCGGAACAGGCAGGCCGTCAGCCCGCCCATCCCCGTCCCGCCGATGCCCGCCGCCGCCGTAATCAGCAGCACTCTCCCCAAAAGCGCCATGCGTCCTGTCGTCCTCCCCCGCAGCTGTCACACTGCCATTGATTGGCCAGGGCATTCCCTGTTTGTATCTTCCGGCGGGTTTTCCGGAAAGCCCTGTGCCGAATTGTCCGAACATGCCATAGAAACTCTATTTTTCCCCGCCCCCGTCTAGAACTGCCGGTGCCCGCATAGTCTGTTGGCGAGGTGATATTCCATGACAATCCATGTTGTCCAGCCCGGAGAGACCCTGGAGACCATCGCCGCCCGCTACGGAGTGGATCCCACCCTGCTGGGCGCCGGAAACGGAGTTCCCCCAGGCGGAGCGCTGGCCGTGGGGCAGACACTGGTAGTCCGGTTCCCCAGAGAGGTTCACGCTGTCCGGGCAGGGGAGACACTGTCCTCCATTGCCGCTTTCTACGGCACGGATACCCGTACCCTCTGGCAGAACAACTGGAACCTGGGCGGGCAGGACACGCTGGCAGAGGGGCAGCTGCTGGCGGTTTCCTATTTTGACGAAAAAATCGGCGCCGCGGCCTTTAACGGCTATGCCTATCCCTTTATCAACCAGCAGCTGTTGGCAGCACAGCTGCCCTATCTCACCTACATGGCGCCTTTTACTTACGGAATCAGCGCCGACGGCGGCCTGCTGCCTCTGGACGACGAGGCGATGCTGACGGCCGCCCGGGAGCGGGGCACCCGTCCTGTGATGCATCTTTCCACCCTGACGGAGAGCGGCAGCTTTGATACCGAGCGGGGGGCCCTGGTGCTGACGGACTATACCCTTCAGGACCGGCTGGTCGCCGAGATTCTCCAAACTCTCCGCAGCCGGGGCTACACCGGGCTGGATGTGGATTTTGAGTATCTTCCCGGCTATCTGGCGGCGGCCTATGCCGCCTTTTTGGACCGCCTCCACCGGATGCTCCGGGCACAGGGGCTGTTCCTCTGGGCGGCACTGGCTCCCAAGACCTCCGCCTCCCAGCCGGGGCTGCTGTATGAGGGGCACGACTACGCCGCCGTCAGCGCCGCCGTAGACGGCGTACTGCTGATGACCTATGAGTGGGGATACACCGCCGGTCCGCCCATGGCGGTGGCGCCCCTTCCCAATGTCCGGGCCGTACTGGACTACGCCGTCACGGAGATTCCCGCCGGGAAGATCTTTCTGGGCATTCCAAATTACGGTTACGACTGGCCCCTGCCCTTTGTCCGGGGCACCACCCGGGCCCAGTCCATCTCCAATCAGCGGGCCATTGAGCTGGCGCTGGAACACGACATTGCCATCCAGTTTGACGAGACCGCCCAGGCCCCCTTCTTCCACTATACCGACGGCGGCGGCACCGTACACGAGGTCTGGTTTGAGGATGCCAGAAGCCTGGATGCCAAGCTGCGGCTGATTGCGGAATACGGCTTCCAGGGCGGCGGCTTTTGGAACCTGATGCGCCTCTTTCCGCAGACCTGGCAGGTCACTGCCTCTCTGTACGACATCTGGTGAGGGGAAAAGTGCCGAGGTGAGTGCTTACAGCGGGGATACGGCAGCCGGCGGGAGATATGTCTCCCGCCGGCTGCCTGAGTAGGCGCCGGACAGCATATCCACCGTATACCTGTCCCAGGAGATCGCTCCTGCAATATCTAATGAGCGCAGCCCATGGAAAAGAGGCGTCCTGCTTCCGGCAGTATTGCCCTCAACTGTATGGGGAATACTGCCCCATGCCGGAAAGTGCACAGGCAGATTCCCCCCCTCGGCCCCTCGCCCCTCCTCCGTTATTGACAACCGGAGTAAAAAAAATTACAATATACCTATATTTTACACGTAGACAGCAGAATTTTATCCACTCCCCGGCCCCGCTGCAAAACGCCCTCCTTCCGGCTTTGGCAAAGGCGGCCCGGGGGAAGATAGCTGCCCGGAAAGGAGCGGCGGCATGGACATGCTGCAAAGCGTCATGGAGGCCTCCTCCCAGGCCATGTTCACCCTGGATCAGGAGGGCACCATCACTCATATCAACCAGCAGACCAAGGATTATTTCGGCCTGTTCAACCACAGTCAGTACTCCCATGGCCCCGGACGGCTGGAACCCGGAGACCTGGTGATTATTGCCGACACCTCCATTGGCTCCGACGACGGAAACCTGTCCCCTGCCGACCTGGAACGGCTGAACATCCGCGACAGAAAGCTCCGGGCCGGAGACCGGATTGCGGCGGTGAGCCAATTCGACTCCCCGGACTGCCGCCCGGTGTACAAATTTCTGCCCGGCGGCGACTCGGCAACCCTGGAGCTCTCCACCGTCTGGAGGGAAATCCCTCTCCAGGTGTCCATTGACGGCAGGGAGGCCTCTGTGTCCGTGGGAAGCAGCGTCTATACCATTGATTATTTCTGGTGCATCGGCCAGATGGTGGTGCTGGACGGAACCACCGGCCAGGTGAAATTTTGGGAGGAGAAGGGCTATTCCGCCCGGAAGGAGGGCATCGGCAGCCTGCTGCGCGGCGCCTCCTTCACCGGCAAGAGCCCAGGCTCCGAGATGAAGGTGACAGGGTATTACTTCCGGGAGTTTTTTGAGGGGGCCCTGTTCGAGCGGCATCTGGATCAGGTGATGACCGGCCAGGCCCCGGAGTTCCGGGACATGCCCTATGAGATCAACGGCTACGAGCTGGTTGCCTCCATCCTGCCTGTCACGGACAGCCGCGGGGCGCTTAACGGCGTCATCGTAAAATTCCGGAATATCGAGGATATCCGGGTCACAATCCAGGAGCGGAACAACGCCATCAAGTCCGCCGAACGGCGATACCGGGAGCGGGAGCAGGCCGCCCGTCCCGAGGAGAGGGAATTTGCCACGCTCTTCGGAGGAGGGGCCGCCACCGCAGCGATACGCCACCGGGCCTACAAGCTCTCCCAGCTGGACTGCAACATCCTCATCACCGGCGAGAGCGGCACCGGGAAAACCTACATGGCCCAGGCCCTCTGCAAGGCGCAGCCCCGGAAGGGCTGCTTTGTCACCGTAGACTGCTCTACCATCGCCCCCTCCCTGTTTGAGAGCCAGATGTTCGGCTATGCAGGCGGCGCCTTCACCGGCGCGGCCCCCAGGGGCAAGGCCGGTTTCTTTGAGGAGGCGGACGGCGGCACCATCTTCCTGGACGAGATCGGCGAGATTCCCCTGGACATCCAGGCAAAACTCCTGCGGGCCATTCAGGACAAGGTGATCTGCCGGGTGGGTTCCACACGGCCCATCCCTGTGGACGTGCGCATCCTGGCGGCCACCAACTGCAACCTGCGGGAGAAGGTGGCCGCCGGCCAGTTCCGCCGGGATCTTTACTACCGCCTCAGTGCCTTCTCCCTGGAACTGCCCTCCCTGCGGGACTGCCAGGAGGACGTCTGCTTCCTCATCGACCACCTGATGGAGAAGATCATCCGGAAATACGGCATGTCCAAAAAGGTGCTGTCCGGAGAGGCGGTGAACAGGCTGCTGGCCTATGACTGGCCGGGCAACATCAGGGAACTGGAAAACGTGCTGGAGAGCGCCCTGGTCCTCTCCGAGTCCGACATCATCTATGCCGAGCACATCCGGCTGGAGCAAAGCCCCCGCCGTATGACCCTGCGGGAGCGGCTGCGCCAGGAGGAGGAGAAAATCATCCGCCAGACCCTGGCCCAGTGCGGCGGCAGCCGTGTCCGCGCCATGGAGGAACTGGGTCTGTCCAAAACCGTGTTTTACGGCAAACTGAAAGAATACCAAATTGATTGACTCCCCGCCGTCATGTCCCGGGCGGGAGGATGCGCTGTCCGGCCGCCTGCCGTGAGCCTCCGCAGCGGATTCCGATGATCCGTTCCAAAATAAACCGGCCCGGTCAACATGTTGACCGGGCCGGTTTGCCTCACGGCCTTCAGGCCGTAATCAGCTGGGGATGCTCCAGCAGATATTGGAGATCTTTAAATACCCGCCCCGCCTCCAGGCCGTCCACCACCCGGTGGTCAAAGGTCAGATAGACCCACATCATGCTCCGGGGGGCCAGGGTGCCCTCCTCCCGGTACACCGGCTTTTTCACCGCCCGGCCAAAGCCGAAGATGCCCACCTCCGGCGGGTTGAGGATGGGGGTGGCCATGTCGATGGGGAACATCCCCACGTTGGACACCGTGCAGGTGCCGCAGCCCTGTTCGCCGTCCCGGAGCCGTTTCTCCCGGGCCCGGAGCCCCAGTTCCCTGGCCGTCCGGCTCAGCTCCGTCAATGTCAACGTGTCCGCGTTTTTGATGACGGGCACCATGAGCCCGCCCTCGGAGGCCACCGCCAGGGACAGCTGAACATGCTTGTGGGTGTACAGCGTTTTGCCGTCAAAGGTGGCGTTCACCGTGGGGTGCCTTTTCAGCACGCGGCACACGGCCATGCAGAGAAGGTCGTTTATCGTCACCCGGCAGCCCAGGTATTCCTCGCCCTCCGCCAGCCTCTGCCGCAGGGCCAGCAGCTCCGTCACATCCACCTCGCACATGGCGGTGCACTGGGCGGACTGCTGGAGGCTGGCCATCATGTTCCGGGCGATGGTCCTGCGGACGCCGGTCCAGGGAATGGCGGTGACCTCGTCCGCCTCCGCCGCCGGGACGGGAGCCGCCGCGGGCGCCGCTTTCCGGGACTCCAGGTAGGCCGTCACGTCTTTGGCGGCAATGCGCCTGCCGTCCGGCCCGCTGCCGGCCGGCACCGCTCCCAGATCGATCCCGGACTCCCGGGCCATCTTCCGGGCAAGGCCCGTAGCCCGGACACGGCGCCGCCCCTGAGGTGCCGGCGCCTCCGCCGGAGGGACTGTCCCCCCGGCGGAAACCCTCTCCCGGGATGCACTGCCGTCCGTCAGGGCGTCGTACTCCTCCTTCGTCTCCGCAACCCAGGCGATGGGCCGGCCCACCTCCACTGTTTCCCCGGCGGGCTCCAGAATGTGGAGGTATCCGCCGTGGACACTCTCGTACACAATGGTGTTCTTCTCGTTTTCATACTCCATGATGGCGTCGCCCTTTTGAATCAGGGCTCCCTCGCGGGCCCTCCACTCGCTGATGGTGCCCTCCACCATGGTCAGTCCCGCCTTTGGCATTGGGATGTCAATACGCATCGGTTCTCCTCGCCGCCGGGGCACCGGGTTCTCCCCGCCTGGCGGCTCCTCCTTTCCGGTTGTTCCTCCCCGTCATGCCGCCTCACTTCATCATGGCCCGGACAGAGCCGCAGATGCGCTCCACATCGGGGATGGCGTATTTCTCCATGGGGATGTTGTAGGGCATGGGCACGTCCAGCGCCGCGATGCGAACCACGGGGCCGTCCAGCTCGTCGTACTGCTCCTCCTGGAAGCGGGCGGCCAGCTCTGCGCCGATGCCGGCAGTTCGGTTGCCCTCCTCCACAACGGCGGCCCGGTGGGTCTTCTGAATGGACCTGTAGATGGTCTCCGTATCCAGGGGCGCCAAGGTGCGGGGGTCGATGACCTCCGCCTCGATGCCCTCGGCGGCAAGCCTCTCTGCCGCCTCCAGCGCCCGGGGCACCATCAGCCCGACGGCCACCAGCGTCACATCCCTGCCCGGACGCTTCACGTCTGCCGCGCCGATGGGAACGGTGTAGTCGCTCTCGTACACGCTTTCGTCAATCTCCTGCTTGACCTGGTAGAGCTGCTTGGGCTCACAGAAGAGGACGGGGTTGTCCGACCGGATGGCGGATTTCAAAAGCCCCTTGGCGTCGTAGGCGCAGGAGGGGGTGACAATGGTCAGCCCCGGCGCGTGCATGAAGAGGCTCTCCACCACATTGGAGTGCTCGCTTCCCGCGCCGTTGGAGGAGCCGGAGGCACACCGGATCACCAGGGGCAGCCTGTACTCCGGCCCGTGCATATACCGCCACTTGCTCACCAGGTGGAAAATCTCCGTAAACGCCGCCATGGTGAAGTCGGCGTACATCAGCTCCACGCAGGGCCGCAGGCCTGTGATGGCCGCACCCACGGCGGAGGCGACGATGGCGGTCTCCACAATGGGGGTGTTCCGGACCCGCCTGGGGCCAAACTCCTCCAGCAGCCCCCGGGTCTCTCCGAAGATTCCGCCGAACTCTGCCACATCCTCGCCGTAGACGACGATTTTCCCGTCCCGGCGCATCTCCTCACTCAGTGCGTCGTGAATGGCCTTTACATATGGAACTCTCATGTCCTCTCCTCCTCAGGCGTAGAGCCCGTCGCAGATCTCATCCGGCGTCATGGACGGCGCGGCCTCTGCACAGGCGATGGCCGCCTCCATCTCCGCGTCGAAGGCGGCCCGCATAGACGCGGCCTCCTCCGCCGTCAGCACCCCCTGCTCCGCCAGCATCGCCTCCAGATTCTTTACGCAGTCCCGCTTTTCCATCCACTCCCCTGTGACAGCGCTGTCCCGGTAGGCGCACTGGTCGCCCTCAAAGTGGCCCCGCCAGCGGTAGTCCTGACACTCCAGCACGGCGGGCCCCCTGCGGTCGCGGACGTACCTGCTCATCTCCGCCGCCGCCTCGTACACCGCCAGCACATCCGTGCCGTCGGCGACCATGGAGGGCATTCCAAATCCGGCCGCCCGGTCCGCCAGCGCATTTTTCACCGGAATGCTGACGGAGGCGTGGGTGGAGATGGCGTACTGGTTGTTCTCACAGATAAACAGCACCGGCAGCTTCCAGGCCGCCGCCAGATTCATGGCCTCGTACACCGGCCCCCGGCTGGAGGTGCCGTCCCCCATGAACATGTACACGATGTTGTCCCTGCCCTCCATGTCGATGGTCAGGGCCGCGCCCACGGCCACGCCGGTGTCGCAGCCCAGAGTACCCGACATGCCCAGCACGCCGGTGCGCAGCTCACCGATGTGGAGGCTGCCGCCCCGTCCCCCGGAGTTGCCCGTCTTTTTGGCCAGCAGCTCACCGAAAAACATCTCCAGCGGCGTGCCCAGCATCCGGGGCAGGGCGGTGGGACGGTGGGTCAGCTTGAAATAGTCCCCCGCTCTGCGGGTGGACAGCACGCCCACATAGGAGGCCTCCTGACCCACGCCGCTGTGGACATGGCCCGGAACCCGCCCCTGGGCGTAGAGGTCCTTCATCTTCTCCTCCAGAAGGCGGACCTCCAGCAAATTCTTGTGGATCTCTCTCAGAAATTCTCTCGGGTAGGGCATGGCAGAAAACCTCCTCTTTAAATTGGGGCGGCGCCGCACCCCGCAGGCCCGCCCCGCCTGTTGGCGGAGGGGAAGGCACTTCGGCAGGGGCCGGAACGCCCGTGGAAACGCGGGGATACCGACGGGAAAGGGCCGAAGGTATCGCTATCTTCGGCCCTTCCGGATCTGACGCAATCCCCCCCGGAGCCGCCCGCCGGCAGCCGGGGAGATCATTTATTGGACGTGTGAATCGCCCGCTTCTCCGCCTGGAGCGCGGCCTCCCGCATGGTCTCTGTCACCGTGGGATGGGAGTGGATGGTGGCGATGATCTCATCCAGGGTCATCTCCTCGCCGATGGCAAGGGCCCCCTCGGCGATGAGGTCCGTGGCCCGGGGCCCGATGATGTGCATGCCCAGGATCTCGCCGTACTCCTTTCCGGCGATGATCTTCACCAGGCCCTCGCCGCCGTTGAGGATCAGGGCCTTGCCGTTGGCGCTCATGGGGAACTTGCCGACCTTGTAGTCGATGCCCCTGGCCTTGCACTGCTCCTCCGTGAGGCCCACGGAGGCGGCCTCCGGCTCGATGTAGACGCAGGTGGGGTTGGTCCTCTCGTCGTAGGCGGCGGGGATGCCCATAATCGTCTCCGCGGCCACCTCGCCCATGGCGCTGGCGGTGTGGGCCAGCTGGGCGCGGCCCAGGACGCAGTCGCCGATGGCGTATACGCCGGGCACGTTGGTGCGCATCTGGTCGTCCACAATGATCCGGCCCCGGTCGTTGGCAATCTTGCCGGCCTCCAGATTGAGGCCGGCGGTGTTGGCCTTCCGGCCGATGGCCACCAGCACCTTCTCCGCCTCAAAGCTGACGGTCTCGCCGGCCTTGTTCTTGCACACGACCTTGGCACCCACGGGGGAGGGCTCCACGGACTGCACGGGGCACTCCAGGTTGAACTCCATGCCCATCTTCTTCATGTGGGCCACGCCGATCTTGGTGAGGTCGCCGTCCAGCATGGGCAGCATGTGGTCCATGGCCTCGACGACCGTGATCTTGGTGCCGAAGGCCGCGTAGGCGCAGGCCAGCTCCAGGCCAATGACGCCGCCGCCAATGACCACCATGGTCTTGGGCAGGGCCTCCAGGCTCAGGGCGCCGGTGGAGTCGATGCAGTTGGGGTTCTCCCTGATGCCGGGAATGGGGGGCACGGCGTTGACGGAGCCGGTGGCCACGATGATGGCGTCCGCCGTCATCTCCTCCACACTGCCGTCGGCCTTCTTCACGGAGAGCTTCTTCTCCCCCACGAAGCTGGCCTCGCCGTCCACCTTCTTCACCTTGTTCATCTTCAGGAGGCCCGCCACGCCGGAGGTGAGCTGCTTGGAGATCTCGTTCTTGTGGGCGATGACCTGGGGGAAGTTGACCCTGACGCCCTCCACCTCCACGCCGATGTCCTTACCCTGATTTTTGATGTCCTCCACAAGCTCCGCGGAGTGCAGCAGGCACTTGGTGGGGATGCAGCCTATGTTCAGGCAGGTGCCGCCCAGGTACTGCTTCTCAATAACCGTCACCTTGGCGCCCAGCTGGGCCGCCCGGATGGCGGCCACGTATCCGCCGGGGCCGCCGCCGATGACGATGACGCTGGTGTCACCTGCGGGCTTTGCAGGCGCCGCAGGCGCGGCAGTTGCCGCGGCAGATGCGGGGACGAAAGGGACGGCGGCGGGAGCCGCCGGAGCGCCTCCGCCAATCGCCTCTCCCGGTTGCCCGATCCAGGCCAGAGTGCCCTTGACAGGCACGTCCTCGCCCTCCTGGGCCACGATTTTCAGGAGGGTGCCCTCGGCCTCGCTGGCCACCTCGTTGGTCAGCTTGTCGGTGGTGATCTCCAGGATTACGTCGCCCACCTTCACCGCGTCGCCCTCATGCTTGATCCACTTGGAGACGGTGCCCTCCTCCATGGTCAGCCCCAGCTGGGGCATTTTCACTTCAAAAGCCATTGGTCGTTCCTCCAATCACAGCAGGATGCTCATGGGCTTCTCCAGCAGATCCCGCAGGTCCATCTCAAACTTGGCCACAACGGACCCGTCCAGCAGACGGTGATCCAGCGTGCAGGAAAGGCGCATGACCTGCTTTTTGAAGAGCTTGCCCTCGTCGTCCATATCCAGCTCATCGTGGATGGCGCAAACGCCCAGGATGGCGGCGTCCGGCTGGTTGATGATGGGGGTGAAGGTCTCAATGCCGAACATGCCCAGGTTGGACACGGTAAAGGTGGAGCCCTTGTACTCGTCGGCCCCCAGCTTGTTCTCCTTGGCCCGGGCGGCCAGATCCTTGGCGGCGGCGGACAGGGCGTCCAGGCTCAGCCTGTCGGCGTCCCGAATGACGGGGACGATGAGTCCCGCGTCCAGGGCCACGGCCATGCCCAGGTTCACATGGGCCCGCTGGATAATCTGATCCCCGTCCAGGCTCACCAGCATCTCGGGGTGCTGGCGCAGGCACTTGGCGGTGGCCTTCAAAACCAGGTCGTTGACGGAGTACTTCTTCCCGGTCTCCGCCAGCAGCATCTTGCGGAATTTCATCAGGGCGGTGACGTCCACCTTGATGTTCTGAGTCACCGGCGGGATCTCGTTGTGGGAGGCCCACATCCGCTGGGACACCACCTTGCGCATGCCCGCCAGCTTGATGACGGTGTCGCCCTCCATCAGCTCCAGGCCGCCGGCTTTTGCGGCGGGGGCCGGTGCAGCAGAAACCGCAGGCGCGGCGGCGGGGGCGTTCTTCTGCGCCTCAGCCGCAGCCAGGATATCCCTCTGGGTAATCCGGCCGGAGGATCCGGATCCGGCAATATGGGAGTAATCCACGCCCAGTTTTGCCGCGGTCTTCCGCGCCAGGGGAGAGATGCGGATCCGGGTGCCGCCGGCCGCGGCGGGGGCGGGAACCGCGGCAGGGGCGGCAGCGGGAGCGGCGGCAGGCGCCGCCTCAGCCGGGGCCTGCACAGCGGGCGCAGAGGCGCCGCCCACGGCCTCGCCGGGCTGTCCGATGTAGGCGAGCAGTCCCTTGACGGGGACGTCCTCCCCCTCCTGGGCCACAATCTTTAAGAGCACGCCGTCGTGCTCGCTGGTCACCTCGTTGGTCAGCTTGTCGGTGGTGATCTCCAGGATCACGTCGCCGGCCTTCACCTCATCGCCCTCGTGCTTCACCCACTGGGAGACGGTGCCCTCCTCCATGGTCAGGCCCAGCTGGGGCATCAGTACTTCAAAAGCCATGATTCACCCTCCTCACTTGTTCAGCACGCGCTTGACGGCCTTGACGATGTCGTCGGGATGGGGGAAGTTCTGATCCTCCAGCACGGGGCTGAAGGGGGAGACGATGTTCAGCCCGCACAGGCGCTCCACAGGGGCGTCCAGCTCGTCAAACAGCTCCTCGGAGATCTCGGCGGAAATCTCGCCGGCGTAGCTGCCCCGCTTGACCTCCTCGGAGACAATCAGCACGTTGTGGGTCTTGGCGACAGAGGCTTTGATGGCCTCCCAGTCGATGGGGACCAGGGTCCGCAGGTCCAGCACCTCCACATCGATGCCCTCCGCGGCCAGCTTCTCGGCGGCCTCCAGGGAGAAGTTCACCTCGCGGCTCCAGGTGATGATGCTTAGGTCCCTGCCCTCACGCTTCACGCTGGCCTTGCCGATGGGCACCAGGTAGTCCTCGTCCTCGGGAATCTCCTCCTTGCGGGCGTAGAGCAGCTTGTGCTCAAACACCACCACGGGGTCCGGGTCCCGGATGGCGGCCTTGATGAGGCCCTTGGCGTCGGCGGCGGAGCAGGGGGCCACGACCTTCAGGCCCGGGAAGTGGCAGATCATGCCCTCCAGGGACTGGGAGTGCTGGCCGGCGTTGCGGCGGCCGGAGCCCATGGGCATCCGGAGCACCAGGGGGATGGAGCACTGGCCGCCGGACATGTACTTCAGCTTGGCGGCCTGGTTCAGCAGAGGGTCGGCGCACTCGGTCACAAAGTCGTCGTACATCAGCTCCACCACGGGGTGCATGCCCCGCATGGCGGCGCCCACGGCCATGCCCATGAAGCCCTCCTCGGAGATGGGGGTGTCGATGACGCGGTTGGGGCCGAACTCCTCTAAAAAGCCGGTGGTGATGGCGAACACGTTGCCCATGACGGCCATGTCCTCGCCCATGATGAACATCTTGTCATCCCGGCGCATCTCTTCCAGCAGGCCCTCACGAATGGCCTTGCTCACACTGATCTTCTTCATCTCGCCACACACCTTTCGTTGTCCGCAGTATACATGTCGTCGGTGACTTCAGCGGGGTCGGGATACGGGGACTCGTCGGCGAACTTCACGGCCTCGTCCATCTCCTGCTGAGCGGCCTGCTTGATCTCCTCCAGCTCCGCGTCCTTGACGCCCAGAGCCTTCAGGCGCTTGCCCATCTTCTCGATGCAGTCGTTTGCCAGGGCGTTCTCCATGTACTCCTTGGGGCGGTACACGGCGGGGTCGCCGCAGTAGTGGCCCTGATAGCGGTACACCTTGGCCTCCACCACGTAGGGGCCCTTGCCGCTGCGGGCGTGGTCCAGGGCCTTCTCCATGGCCTCGTAGACGGCGGTGGCGTCGGAGCCGTCCACCACGGCGAAGGGCACGTCATAGGCGGCGGCCCGGGTGGCCAGGTCCGGGGTGTTGGTGACCCGGTGGATCTCGGTGGACACGCCGTAGCAGTTGTTCTCAATGAACCACACCACCGGCAGCTTCCAGGTGGCGGCCATGTTCAGCGACTCGTGGAAGGAGCCCTCGTTGGTGGAGCTGTCGCCGAAGCACCCCACGGTGACGCTCTTGTCCCCCATGATCTTGGAGGCCAGGGCGCTGCCGGCGGAGATCAGCTGGCCCGCGCCCACGATGCCGTTGGCGCCCAGGTGGTTGGCCTGCTTCATGTCGGCGATGTGCATGGAGCCGCCCTTGCCCTTGCAGTAGCCGGTCTTCTTGCCGAAGAGCTCCGCCATGCAGAGCTTGGGGTCCATGCCCCGGGCGACGGCGTGGCCGTGGCCCCGGTGGGTGGAGGTGAAGTAGTCCTCCGGCCGGATGGCGGCAAAGGCGCCGGCCGCGGCGGCCTCCTGGCCGATGCTCAGGTGGATGTTGCCCGCCAGCATACCCTTGGTGAAGCACTCGGCAGCGTGCTCCTCAAACGCCCGGACCCGTACCATGGTGCGGTAGAGGTCCATCAGCATCTCCTTGGAGTATTTCTCTCCAGCATTCTTTTTTGTTGACAATGTTTTCACGCCTTTCCTTAAATATAGCTTGGAACCCTCCGAACAGATCTGCGCACGTTGATTTGTTCAGGGCTCCCGCGGTCTGTCCCCCGGCCGCCCCCGAAAGGGAGCGGCCCACGGGCCGGAATTTCTGCTCTAAACATCTTGCCGGGGCTCAGGCCTGGCGGGGGGCGAACAGGGGAACCTCCAGTTCCCGGTCGAACTTTCGCCCCATCACCAGCCCCTCGATCTCCGCGATGATCACATCCACCGTCAGCAGCACCTTGGTCCCCTCCATCAGGTGGCCCCCGTGGGCGTTTCCATGGCGGTCGCTGAGGCTGATGTGGACATGGAGGTTGGTGTTGCCCTCGTCGTCGTGGCAGATGATGCCGCTGGCGCTGGTGAGCTCAATGGGTCCGGTGAGGTGCAGCGTCTCGCCGTAGCCGTAGCCCGCCTTTTTCTCCGGCAGCTCCACCGGGTTGCAGAACTGCACGCCGTTCAAGCTGCCGATGGCGCTGAGAATGACGCCGTTGTTGACGCCCGCCCGTTTGCAGGCCTCCTCCAGGCCCAGCAGAACGTCCGTGCCCGGCTTCAGCCGAAGCGCCACAACCCGTCCCAGCCTGCCTTCGGCCATCTCAAAAGCATCATGCATATTGTCCATATTCATCTCCACCTTTTGGATATTTTGCACAATTTTTGGCAAAATTTGGGCATGAGGAAAGCACGCGGCGCCTCTGCCGCCACGTGCTTTCTCTCTAACGCAACTTTAAAACGAGTCGTTTGTCAGGGGGAACGCGCTCCGTGGTAGCGTCCTTCGCAACGGAAAACCCCTTATTTTGTGAACGCGTCGATCAGCTCCTGGGTCAGATCGCCGGCAAACTCCTCATAGCAGGGCAGGGCGGCCTGACGGAACTCCTCGGCTGCCTCGGGCGTCAGCTCGGTGACGGTAACGCCGGCGGCCTTCCACTTCTCCAGCACCTCCTGGTCGCCCTGGCGCTCCAGCGCACGCTGATTCTGGGCAGCCTTCAGGCCGCACTCGTCAACGATCTTCTGCAGCTCGGGGGACAGGGAGTTGTACAGTTCACCGTTCATGGTGAAGAAGATGCAGTCATACACGCCGGTCCAGTAGGTCACATACTTCTGAACCTCGGCCATGGACGCGCCGTCGGCGGTGGGCAGAGGGTTCTCCTGGCCGTCGTAGGTGCCGGTCTGCAGGCCGGTGTAGACCTCGGACCAGTTGGCGGTGGTGACATTGGCGCCCCACAGGTCATACTCGCGCTTGAGCAGGTCGGAGCCGGCCACGCGGATCTTCAGGCCCTTCATGTCCTCCATCTTCTCAATGGGGCGGACACTGTTGGTGGGATGGCGGAAGCCGTTCTCGGCAATGCCCAGCAGGTGCATACCCATGGACTCCACGACCTCGCCCACGGCTTTGCCGGCGTCGCCGTCCAGCTTGGCGTCAACATCGTCAAAGGAGCTGAACAGGAAGGGCAGGGAGACCACGTTCAGGCGCTTATCAAAGCTGGAGTAGATGATGTTGGAGTGGGCGGACAGCTCGATGGTGCCGTCGATAACGCCCTGGATGCCCTCGGTCTGGTTGCCGGCGGTCAGCTGGTCGGCCGCATAGACCTCAACGGTGACGGCGCCGCCGGTGGCGTCGCTGACCATCTGGCCGAAGTCACGGCCCATCTCGGCCCAGCAGGTGTTCTCCGTGGCAGAGCAGGCGAACTTCCAGGTCTGCTTTTCAAACTGGGGGGCGTCGCTGCCGCCGTCGGTGGAGGCAGGCGGCGTATCGTTGCTGGCGGGGGCGTTGGCGCCGCCCTTATTGCCGCCGCAGGCGGCCAGGGACAGGCACATGGCAAGCGTCATGAGCAGTGCAAGAAACTTTTTCATTTGTTTTCCTCCTTAATGATTTCAGTTGCGTCTATCTGATATCACTTGCGTGATGGCAGACCCGAATCAGCCCTTCAGGAACACGGTGGAGAAGAAGGGCACATAGGTGACAATCAGCAGCGTGACAATGCAGGCCACGATCATGGGCCACACGGCTTTGGAGATCGTCTCAATGGTGACCTTCGTCTTATCCTTCACATCCTGCAGCTTCTCGCTGACGCCGATGGCCACAAACAGGTTCACGCCCACGGGCGGCGTCACCTGCCCGATGGCCAGGTTCACGGTGGACAGCACGCCGAAATGCACCAGGTCGATTCCCAGCTGCTGTGCCACAGGCATCATAATGGGGATAAAGATGTACATGGCGGAGTTGGCGTCCACAAAGCAGCCGGCGATCAGGAAGATGACGTTGACCACAATCAGGAATACAACCTTGTTGCCGGCGATGGTCAGCAGCAGCGCCTGGGCGGCCTTGGAGATGCCGTGGACGGTGCAGACATAGGAGAAGAGGGTGGCGGCGCCGATGATCAGCATGATGCCGCCGGTGGTGGTGCAGGAGTCCACCAGCAGGTCGAACAGATCCCTGATCTTCACCTCGCGGTAGATGAACAGGCCCACCAGCAGTCCGTACACCACGGAGACGGCCGCCGCCTCCGTGGGTGTGAAGAAGCCGCCGTAGATGCCGCCCAGGATGATGACGGGCATCAAAAATCCCCAGAAGGCGGTACGGAAGGACTTCCACCGCTCGCCCCAGCTGGCCTTCTCCCGGGAGGCAGGCAGCCCCTTGCGCCGGACCTCAATCATAATGATGACCACCAGGGCCACACCCATCATGATGCCGGGGAGAATGCCGCCCATGAACATGTCGCCCACGGATACGCCGGTAATGGAGGCGTATACCACAAAGGCGATGGAGGGCGGGATGACGATGGCGATGGAGGACGCCGTGGCCATCATCGCCGAGGAGAAGGGCGCGGAGAATCCGCCGCGGTTGATCATGGCGGGGATCAGGATGATTCCCAGGGCCGCCACGGTAGCGGGGCCGGAGCCTGAGATGGCGCCAAAGAAGCAGGCCACCACCACGCAGACGATGGCAATACCGCCCCGCCGGTGGCCGATGCAGTCGTCAATAAACTGAACCAGGCGGGTGGAGATGCCGGCCTTCGCCATGATGTTGCCGGACAGCACGAAGAACGGGATGGCCAGCAGCAGGAACTTGGCCATGCCGTTGTAGACATTGGTGGGAACGATGGACAGCTTATCGCCGGAGTACAGCATGGCGAAAATAGAGGACATGCCCAGGCTCACGCAGATGGGGATATTCAGGAACAGCATGACAAAGAAGCTGCCGAACAAAATCAGGTTAATCATCTGCCGTCCCCTCCTCTCCGCTGACGCCGATACGTCCTGTCATAAAATCCACAAAATACTCGATGGTGTGCAGCAGCAACAGCAGTGCGCCGATGGGCAGGAAGATGGTGAAAATCCACTCCGGATACCCCAGGATCGGCGTGCGCTTGCCGGTGCCCATCTGGTTGATAACCTTGTCGATGCCGGTCTTGATCAGAATCAGCCAAAACGCGCTGTTGGCAATGGTGATGATCACCACAAACGCCTTCTGCCCCTTCCGCTTCAGCCGGTCGAAGATCAAAGACAGCGTGATAAGCCCGCCCTCTCTGATCGCCAGGGCGCAGCCAAACATAATCAGCAGTACAAACAGGTTGATGACCAGCTCCTCCGTCCAGGCAATCTGGCTGTTTTCACTGAGCTTGCGAACCATGGCGTTGGTAAAGGTGATTGCGGTGACAAACACCAAAACCACGCTTAGAAACAGCTTTTCCACAAACGCCAGACCGTTCATAATTTTTTTGTATACTTGCATTGAACCATTCCCTTCCTTTATTGCTGCGGCCAGCCTCCGGCGCATCCGCACGTCCCACCTGTGCACGCCCGCCCCTTCGGAAACCGCTCCACAGAAATACCCGCAGGTCTCTGTTATGTGGACAAGAACCTTATTCCGCGGGAACACTCTCCCGCCCCGTGGATTTTCACAGACGCGGCAAGGCCGCCTCCGCGGTTTTTTCCGCTTCCCACAAAAATCCGCCCTTTTCAGAATCTCTCCATTCCCTTTCCGAAAAAAGGGACTATAATCGTCTTATTCCCGCGGCGTCCGGCAGGGCCGGGCGCCCCAAAAAGGAGGCTGTTCCATGTCTCTCTGTCAGGTCACTCTCAGCGCCAACGCGGGCCTTGCGCTCTCCTTCGGCGGAGTCCGCCTGTGGATTGACGCGCTCCATGACCGGAAGGTCCCCGGCTTTTCCACTGTCACGCCGGACCTCTGGACAGCCATGAAATCCCATCCGGGCTTTGCCGCGCCGGATATGCTGTTCTTCACCCACTGCCATCCGGATCACTTCTCCCCGGAGCTGACGCAGAGGGCCCTGGAGCGCTGGCCCCAGGCAAGGCCCATCCTGCCGGAAAACCGCTTTCCGGGGCAGCTGCTGCTCTCGGGACGGCGGGAGCGGCTGCGTCTGCCCGATCTGACGCTGGACTTCATCCGCCTCCCCCACGAGGGACCCCAATACGCCGGCGTCCCCCATTACGGCTGCATTCTGGAGTCACGGGACCTCCGGATCCTCGTCACCGGGGACTGCAAACTCTGCGCGCCGGAGCTGGCGGACTTTCTGGCGGAGGACGGCCCCATCGACCTGGCCATCCTGGACTTCCCCTGGCTGACGCTGCCCCGGGGCCGGCGCTTTATACAGGAACACATCCGCCCAAAAACACTGCTGGTCTGCCATCTCCCCTTCTCCGGAGACGATGTCTGCGGATACCGCACCGCGGCCTTCCAATCCGCACCGCAGCTGGAAAATGTGGAAATCCGCTTTCTGTCGGAGCCGCTTCAGCAGGAAACCCTAGAGGACGCATAAACATGCGTCCTCTTTTTTTGCCCGGGCAAAAAAAGAATTTATTCCGATGTAGGGGAATCAGCTTATGTGGAACATCGTCTCCAGAATCTCGTCTCTGGTAATGCCGCCGAACAGCTCCTGAACGGGAAAGGCGTCCAGCACCTCCGCCGCCGCCTCCCGCCGGAAGGCACAGCCCCTCAGCGCGGCGGTCAGCTCCTCCAGCGGAGAGACCGAGAGGAAATCCCCATAGAACAGGATATCGGCAATGCGGCCCTCCTTCACCTCAATCCGCACCTCCAGCCCGCCGCCCTCAAAGCGGCGCCGATTGGTCAGGCCGTATCGGGGGGAGCGTCCGTAATTCCACTCCCAGGTGTCATATTTTGTGCGCCTCAGCTCCTCTACGGCGGCCAGCTCCTCCTCTGTCAGGGAGCCGGCAGTCATGCCGCCGGCCGACAAAGCCCTTTTCAGGTACTCCCAAAAAGCCCCCATCTCCATATCCTCGGAGAGGAAATCCCGGATATTTCCGATGCGGCTGCGAACGGACTTGGCGCTCTTGGACCGGAATTTGGAGGGATCCGCCTGCAATGCCCCGGCCACCATGCCCGGGTCGGCGTCAAACAGCAGCGTACCGTGGTGGAGGATACGGCCCTGCACCACCCGCTGGGCGGTGCCGGAGACCTTTTTCCCCTCTATCAGGATATCATTCCGGCCCGACGCCTCCGCCGGAAGGCCCAGACCCCGCAGCGCCTCCACAACCGGGCGGGTAAACCGCTTCATGGTCAGCCGTTCGGCATCGCCTGTATCCGTGATAAAGGAATAGTTCAGGTTTCCCATATCGTGGTACACAGCTCCGCCCCCGGTGGACCTGCGCACCACGTGAATGCCGTGGGCCTCTACAAATTCCCGGTTGATCTCCTCCTCGGTATTCTGGTTCTGTCCCACGACAATGGTGTTGTCGTTCTGCCAGAGCAGCAGGTACTCCCCGTCCAGCCGGTGCGTCAGCACAAACTCCTCGAAAGCCAGGTTGTAATATGGGTTCAGGGACCCGGTCTCCAGATATGTCACTGCCATCAATCCCTCCCCCTCACCGGCCCGGCAGCGGGCGGTCCGGCGGTCCGGCGGTATGTTGGTCATACCATCTAACCGTCATCCATACAATACCAGTTTTGCCCGAATCCGTCAAGTGGTCTCAGAAAGTCTTAACGCCAAAAAAAACAATGGATTCCCAACAATTTGCACAAATTCTGCCACACATCCCGCCGGAAACCAATACGGGGCAGCACGTCTCCAGCGGCTGTCTCAGCCCTGAAAACCGTGCTGCCCCATGTCAAACGATAGCTGCTCTGCGCCGATACTCCGTCAGGCCGAAGGGTTGCATTTGCCCTCGGGCCGGATTTCCGCATTATTTCGCTGTGTCCCCGGAGAGCGCCGGCCCGCCTGTGCCCCTGGCCCGCCCTGAGAAAATCCCGTCGGAAATACAAACTGCAATACCCAGTCCGGCGGAGGGCTCGGCCATGCCATTCCCGAACCGCTGAACTTTTCTCAGTATTTTTCAGAATTGCGCTAGTTCTGATCGGGATACTTCCGCGCAAACTCCTCCACAATCTTCAAATGCAGATCCATCTCCCGCTTGGCCCGCTCCTCGTCCCGGTCCCGCACCGCCTCAAAAATCGCAATGTGGGACTCCTGGCTCCGCCGCTGGTAGTCCGGCCTTCCGAAAAAGCGGATGCGGATCTCGGCAATCATGCTGTTGACCAGGTGGATTGTAGCGGCCAGCATCATGTTGTGGCTGGCAATTGCCAGCGCATCGTGGAACCGGAGGTCGTTCATGTAGTCATCCGGATTTTTCTCCAGCATTTGAACGGCCTCTTCCAGGGCCGCCAGATCCTCCTCCGTGGCCCGCTGACAGGCAAGGCCGGCAATGGCCACCTCATTGACCCGGCGAAACTCGCCGAAGTCCTCCTGGATATCCGGTTTGTTGGACATCCGGACAAAGGAGATCGCCCTTTGGATATAGTCTGCGTCCCGGATTACCACCTTCCGGTTGCCCCGGTTCTCAATGGCGCCCAAAAACTCCAAAATAGCAAGGCATTCCCGCAGGGAGCCCCGGCCCACACCCAGCATCTCCGCCAGATCCCGCTCAGAGGGGAGCTCCTCCCCCACATGGACGTCGCCCCGGTCGATGGCGGCAATCAGCGTCTGCATCACGAGCTCCGGTATTTTGGGCAGGGCGTGTTGAATTTTTTCCAGCTGCATATCCTCTCCCCTCCCGGTAAGGCCATCTTACCATCAAACCCATTTGGTGTCAACGGGAGAAATTACACAGCGGACGGCGGCCCGGAACCCGTCGCCCCAAAACCGGCCGTCCCCCTTGCCGCTCCTCTTGTGCAAAACCTCTCTCTGTCCAATCGCCGATCTGCCGGCCTGTAATCCCATCCGCCTTTATATCCTGTCACCGCTGACGCCGGATGCGGACCCCGGGGATGAGCAGCGCCGCCGCACCGCACAAAACGGCGGACCATGCGGCCCCCGCCATGGTGCCGGCGATGGCCAGCAGCCCCGCCGTCAGCCAGACCCCGCCGGTAAAATGATGTGCGGCGTCCCAGTCTGCCCCGCCCTTCCCGGCAAGAGCAAACTGCAGCGAGATCTTGGCATCCCGCGGACAGTCCCACATATGGGAGCCCAGAAGGAGCAGCAGCAGCCCCAGCACGCAGGGCGCCGCAAAGGACAAGCTCCACTCCCGTCCTGCGGACTGGAGCATCATGCCGCCGCAGAACAGCACGGAGATAACGGGAAATCCCCAGCGCCCCACCAGCCGGACATAGGGCTTGGGCACGGTCATGCGCCGCTGGTTTACCAGCAGCTGGTAATGGGCCAGGAGATTCAGCAGGCACATCAGCCCCGGCAGGGCAAACACCACCGCCGCCCGGGGCAGTGAATCGTCCTCGCCGTCCATGCCGATTAATCCGGTCTCCACAACCTCCGGAATCTCCTCCCAGAGCCGGATGCCCAGAATGACGGGCAGGGCACAGGCCGCCAGCGTCACCGCCAGCAGCAGACGTCCCTTGGTTTTGGACACATGCTTGCCAAAGAGCCGTGCCCCTTCCATCTCCGCCTGCCGCCGGGCAGGATCCACCGTGTTCTTCTTTTTCTGAGCGCTCATATCGAGAGGCTCCTTTCTCTGTTTTGCGGCGGCTCCGGAATCCCCCGCCGGGCGAGGGCCCGATACGCCCTGTGAACCGGCTCCGCCGTACGCGGCCGCTCCATCAGCCGCCCTCCGCATACTATACCCAGTATACCGCAGGCGGGCGTTTTAGGCAAGAGATGACGTCGGACCTGAGCGCAAAAGGCCGCTTGACATTCCAAAGGCCCGGTGCTAACATCATACGGGCGCCGCCCACCCCGGGAAATGCGGCGAATCAAGACAGAAAAGAGGAACCCCCATGTCCGGAGCGATCTTTCTGGAGCTGGCGGCCTACGCCTGCGCCACCACCTTCTCCCCCGGCCCCAACAATATCCTGCTGCTCAGCTGCACCAGCAAATTCGGCTTTAAAAAATGCCTGCCGCTGATCTTCGGCATCTGGACCGGCCTATTATCCGTCATGCTCATCTGCGGCTTCGGCTGCGCGTGGCTGGGCGAGCTGGTTCCCCAAATCGTCCCTTACGCCAAGTATATCGGCGCGGCCTACATCCTCTACCTCGCCTACCGCACACTGCTGCGCAGGACCGGCGCCGCCGGGGAGGAGCAGTCTGCGCCCCTCACCTATGTCAACGGCTTCCTCCTGCAATTTCTCAATGTCAAAATCCTCTCCCTGGGCATCGCCGCTTACTCCGGCTATATCCTCCCCCACGGCTTCCAGGTCCCCGTGATTCTGGGGTTTGCGGCTGTTATGGCCGGCTGCGCCGCCACCGGAAATCTGATCTGGGCCACCATGGGCACCATACTCTTCCCCCTGTACAGGCGGTTCAACACCGCCATCAACGCGGTTATGGCCCTGCTGCTGGTGTGGTGTGCCTGGAAAATTGTCTCTCTGTAACCCTCTGCCGTCATCCGCCGCAAAGGAGCCGCGCCCTGTGATAAGGCGCGGCTCCTCAGCTTGTCGAAAAAGTATTTTCGACAAGCTGAGCGGGATTTTCACAACTTTAAAAAGTTCTGAAAATCCCTGAT